>Ga0247733_1000073_pt1 | contig 165448 bp, 177 predicted proteins | sample UWRJL043104R2_FD_180932 | JGI IMG/M metagenome (GOLD analysis project Ga0247733, IMG submission 180932) | Plant litter microbial communities from Arlington Agricultural Research Station in Wisconsin, United States - UWRJ-L043-104R-2 | ecosystem: Environmental > Terrestrial > Plant litter >... | reverse complement strand
TTGGAATTTGAGATGTAATTGGAGGAAAGAGCTGGATGTTGAATACTGATGAAGTTAACCCCACCAAAAATTGTGTCAAAGCTTGGATATCAGTGGTGGTGAGCAAAGGGGCTAGATCGCGTGTCTTTAAAGTACACTCAAGAGACAGACATTTGACCAGCTCACAGATATTCAGCTAGCCTTGTACGGTCCGGAATTGAATAGACATGTGAGAGAGTGAAATGTAGGTCACATGCCAACGCGAAAGCGCGCGTCTCCTAGCCAACCAAACCGGGCTAGCACCCGTGCCGCCAAGCCGTAAACCCCTGCCATGAGGTCACTTCTTTAGATCTGCCCCCAACGTCAATCATTCCCACTCCAGCCATCTACACTATATAACTGCACCTTTACCTAGCGTAGCGTCTACGTACATCCTACAATGCCGCAGAAACGTCGCAGCTCCGGCCCAGCCACCAAGTCGCAACAGTCGACCCTCGCATTCCACGGCGCTTCGAACAAAGTCACCAAGCCCGGGACTAGGGCGACGAATGCGAAAAAGAACCTCCTCACTGATTCGGCGAAGCACGATGAGAAGCCTGCACTTGCGGACGTGCTGGTGAAAGATGAGGATGAGCCTACGACTGCGGAAGCAGCAATTATCGAGCAGACGGAGCAGGTGCAACAGCAGACGCAGAGTACGCCCGAGGAGGAGGAAGCCAAACGGGTGACCAAGAAGCGAATCGAGACGTATTGGAAGAAAGAGATCTCTGAGAGCGGGGCACCGAGAGCACATCAGGAGGGCATCAGCTTGGAGGAGAAGATCTTGAGGAAATTCGATATGAGCGGGCATTATGGGGTGAGTGCGCTCCCGGTTTTTACCCCCACCCTTATATTGGCATCGTAGTGCTTGCAAGATGCTTGCGGATGTGGCAAGGAAGTAGTTGCCTGTTGTCTTGCACGGAGTTGCGCAGTCTCACTGCGCGCGGCACACTTGGTGCTGCAAAGTTCGCATTCGGCATGATACTGACTCGCACAACAGCCCTGTGTGGGTATCGCACGATTGAAGCGCTGGCAGCGTGCGCATCGCCTCGGTCTGGAACCGCCCATCGAAGTACTAGCGGTACTGCTGCAAGAACAGGAGGGCAAGGACAAGCTGGCGGTACAGAGATCGTACGTGGACGAGCTGCTTAACTCACGCGCGGAGACCGAGTTGCAGGTCTAGAGTGCCCATCCTGCGGGTGCATTTGGCGATCATTCAGCTTGCTCCTCGCATATGTGGAGCGAGACGGTATCGGCGTTACGTGGTTTGGTTCGGAGTCTTGGGAAGGTCATATCGGTTCACTTTATGTTGGATGCGTGCATTTACAACAACCCCCTGTACAACATCAATGGCAGCTTCAATGACGAATTGTCCGAGGGCCCATTCGTTCGGTGACGTGCTCGCTTGTTCGCGCTCTTAGACTCGCGCCTAGGTCAGGAACTTTTAAGACAAGCCTCCGATATTGCAGCAAGTCAGCGAAGCGGGGATGTGCAAGTCGGCGCGCAGTGGGGATCTGACGTCCGAAAACGACAAGGTGCCTTGACAAAGAGATTGGCCAGCTGACAGCGAGCCCGCAACGGTTGAGCAGAGCGGGGCCCTGTGGATCTGGATGGTTCGTTCTATGGGCATGGTGGAGGGTGGCGAATGGCGAATGGCTGGACAAGTGTGGGGTAAGCTAGCGAGCGCTTCCGTCCGCTGGCCACCCCTCCCCCGCGGCGCGATGCTGGCTGGAAGCGCATCCAAGAGGGCCTCCGCGACAGCACGAACCCAGTGCGCATGCTGTCTTGGCCGCCCCGGGGCAGACTGGATGCTGATCCTAGCCGGCGGTGGCTGCGAACGGGCGCCTTGACGGGCGTTGGGACGTATGGACGTCTGCCACTGCGGGGGATGTGAAAAGACGATACCGATAAGGATGGACGATAACGACGGGGATGCGACGCGCTGCATCGTCGTGGCCGCGCAGCCAGCCAACGCTACCACTATTTGGAGCTTACAGGTCTGGTCCTGCGCGTGGGCACCTCGTCCAACCGCTGAGCACCCTCCGGAGAGGCTGCAGGCGGCTTGCATGACCGCGAACCGGAAGTGCTGCTTCACGGCGCCTCGTCCTCGCGCAGTGCTAGCGTGGGCCCGATAGCCACAGGCGGGGGTCTACGAAGCATCCACGGCATTCCGCCACCGCACTTCTGTATCACCACCTTTTCTCGCGCCCCTCCATTCCTCACCTTTCTCCCTCCACCTGCCCACTTCACCAATTCACTCGCCGTCCTCCTCACCCCACCCCAACCACCATCATGGTCTGCATGCGTGCGGCATCCGCCCCCGTCGTCGCCCTTTGAGTTCGCAGCCTGCACGTAGGGCTGCGTCCTGGGTCGCGCCTTCCCCGAAGCTCGCGTGCTGTGGTCGATCCCGCTCAACACAGACGAAACATCCTATGCGGAGTAAACACCGGCATTGACTTGGTACCGTCTCAATTGATGCCTTCTTCCGTTTCAGCATACTCATCCGTCCTTCACAGCCCTCGCCGTCACTGCGCCGTGCCGTGATACTCTCACCCCGCACCTGACAAACCACCCCTCGGTGGAAGTCCCCCTGCACGCCTCCCGGTAGTCGCCCGCCATTGGGCCTGCCTTGCTTTTGGACGTCCGGCGCATTGCTACCGTCTAGAGGCCCGTCTCACCCAATCGACACCCTTCCTTCCTGTGTGAAGTGGCCTCGTCCACGCTGCGTGCCTTCAACTGCACCTTCACACCATAGCCACCACCATTCGCAACCATGGCAGCCGTCGTCGCAAGGACGCTCGCCATGCCTGGCCGTTCAACAACGCCTCCACCGCACCTGACTCTCAACACGTCCACTCGAGGCACCCCCATAGCGGTGCCGAACAAGCATATCCCCGTATGCTCACCGGGCCCGGTGCCTTTCCGTGGACCGGAGACTCCACCGGCATCACCGCCCAATAAGGACAGTGTCAATGAGACATCCTCCATCACGTACCCGCCGACCAAGTATTGCACAGAGTACTCGGATGATCCGTCGCTCTACACCATCAATGCCCAGCGAATGGCGCAAGCTTTGGAGCACATGGCGACACAGCCGCTGCCGAATCCTGAACAAGTCTTTCCCTGGCTGCATGGCCTCCATGCCGACAATCAGATACAGCTGGCCTTCTTTACCAATCGTCGGAAGAGCGGCCGGAGAGTGCCCAAGTGTATACGCAGCCTCACGGTTGTCAAAACCGGCGGAGACCTGTCCAGATCCAAGCTGAAAGGCGCCATTGCGCCAGAGGAGCTGTTACCGTCAACACCCGAGAGCAATACTTTCATTGAATGTGATCCCAAGGACGGTTTCTCGGTCCGCAACTTCCAGATACAGGCTTGCAAGTTGGCTATGGTGTCGGACATTATAGTCTATGGAGACGAGAAGACAAGCCCGAGCGAGACCATTGCTCTCGCGCGGCGGCTCTCCAAGGCGCAGCGGCAATCCGAAGCGAAAAATGGCTTTCCACGCTGTTTCTTCAACACCTTTATGCTTTCTGGTGAGTTTAGATTAGTTCAACTCGCATCACCATCAAAACCATCACTGACAAAACATAGATCCGTTTAGTCATGTACAGGAACATTATTCCAATCTAGTTGCGGTAGACTCGAATGGCGGTATGACGGGCAATATTGTCGATTTTTGTGAGTAACAGAATAGCCTGGGCTTGACTTTTCACTAACCCTTAAAAGTCTACTGGGAGCGACATGAGATGTGTGCCATGTCCAAGGCTTCGGAGATCAGCTCCAACGTCTTTCTCGGGCCTACGCCAGATCCGAGTTCAGACTCGGAGTGCTTGAGCGAAACAGCTTTCGATATCCTCATCGAGGCAAGCGATGTTGCGCATGTACCTGATCCCCACTCGCTACGCAAAGCTCGCAGCATTCTGGATAGGCCTAACCGCAAAGGCCCCTTCCACATGGAATTTCCATCATCCGGAAGTATCATGCCGCCATCTTGGTCGCACGCCGAAGTAGATGGACTTCTGGATATGTGCAAATGGATCTACGAGTTGGCCAACCCGCAAGAAGTCAGGCCGTCTCGGCGAATGAAGAGCGTAGACGATGGAGCCATTGAGTTGGATGACATTGCAAAGCCTCGCAAGATTCTGATTCACTGCACCGATGGATATACCGAAACGTCCCTGCTGGCTCTCGCATATTTCATGTACGCTGAAGGTTTGAAAGCCCACGATGCCTGGGTACAGCTGCATCGAGACAAGGGTCGCAACTTCTTCGCATACCCCACCGATGTCGCTCTTCTTACCCAGATCCAAGTTCGCATACTTCAGGAGTCGCCTCGCTTCAGCGGCAGCGTCTTTCATCTCACCGAGCCGCAATGGCTGTCCCGAATTGACGGGAGCTTACCCAGCAGGGTTCTGCCATACATGTACCTCGGCAACCTCGGCCATGCAAACAATCCTGAGCTGCTTCGCGAATTGGGAATAACACGGATCCTTAGCGTCGGAGAGACGATCACTTGGTCCGACGAAATGAAGCGGCAGCTTGCTTGGCCTGCGGAGAACATAATGATGATTGATCGTGTTCAGGATAATGGAGTTGATCCTCTCTGGGACGAGTTTCAGCGGTGTCTTGACTTCATTGGTGAGTTTTCTTTAGTCACCATTAGAGATATACACTGACAAGTGGCAGAAGCCGGAAAGCGGGAAGGAGGTGCTACACTTGTCCACTGTCGGGTCGGTGTTTCTCGATCAGCAACGATTTGTATTGCGGAAGTCATGAACGAGCTAGGCCTCTCGTTCCCTCGAGCGTACTGCTTTGTTCGCGCGAGGCGACTGAATGTCATCATTCAGCCTCACCTTCGATTCACGTGAGTTTCACAGACTAGTCTCTGCGACGCACGCTAACAGACTCAGGTATGAACTTTTGAAGTGGGAAGAGTACCAGCGTCAGCGACGCAACGAACCTCTTCGCCGGGAGCTCGAGTGGGCCACTGTTGCACGCGAGATCGCGCTTATGAACAAGCCCTACTCCAGATGAGCTCTAATCATCTACCATTCTCCACACTATATTAACAGGAAGCACGATTTACGACTATATGACTCGGTAATACAACGGCCATGGGAATCAGATCTATTAGCCATGACACGAACACCTCTGCGATAACACAGACATGTTTATCTACGGCGTTTTGATCTGGGTCTAGATCTGGCTTCATTTGAACCCATTCGGAAGGCGGCTACCTTTGGGATTGAAAACTCATGGGATACGATTTCCGGGCTTTTTCCTTTTCCTCAGCGTGTTTGTTTCTTCGTGTTTTTTTTTTTCGCGTCGTTCATCATGGGTTTGCGCTTCTGTACCGGGAATTTGGCTGCGAGGTTTGCTTCTACCTCCTGCTTGTCAGTGTCTTACGGAATTGGCATGATCGACTGCGGGGCTTGATGTCGACATGAGCTAGGCGTTTGTTCTGCGCCATGTCCTTCTTGATATGTATTAGTTCTCGAGGCAATATCTGGGACGGCATGGAAAGGTCTTCCACGGTACACATCCTCGCGAATGTGAGGCGAAAAGGTTTCAATTCTCCTGCAAGCTGTTGTGAGCACTTTTGAGCAGTGAGTAATCAATCGTAACGGACGGTCCTTAACCTTACCCAATGCACCGAACATGCTCCTTCATATTGAGGAGCATTCGTCGCTTCGAGCAATGATCGTGCGTAAGTGGACACCGTATGACACGTGCTAGTCTAAACTTGGATTAGGTCACAGCCACGGAATGCCGTCCTCCACTCAATGTCATTCAATCTTCGCTCACGGAGCGGAGTGGAATAGTAATTTGGGATCCTACAGTAAGCTACGCAATATATCAGCTCGTTCGGTCTTCGTGCAGCGGGGCGTCGTACCTACAACGGTTGCTACCGTCCCGCTCTTGTAACTTGCATTTGGCTCGTATGTTGATGCGGTTCCTGCTGTTTTTGTTAAAGTGACTCTGTACCTTACCATTGCGTATACACCGACTCTCAAACCACTGCTACCACTCAATCGAAAGATGAAGATCGCCTGGGAGATTCGTTATATACTGGTCGTTGGGTGCGCGCGGCTGGTGTCTGGCGCGTGGAACGTAAGAGATGACGAGACGGGGATCGTGGGGGAGTTAGGTGCGAGGTTGAGTGAGGGAGCGCAGGTTTTGCTGGAAGGGGAAGAGGGATTTGCCGAACGGATGGAGTGGTGGCAGAGATGGAAGAATCCGGATGTCGCGGCTGTGGTCGATGTCAAGACCGAGGAGGATGTGCAGGAGACGGTATGTGCCCGACACCGTCTCTTGATGATCAGCATTCTTTCGTTCAAATTTCATCTCGAGATATTGCAGCACCCAACTAACACACCCCCGTAGATCCGCTTCGCAATCGCAAACAACATTCCCTTCTTTGCCAAATCCGGCGGCCATGGCTCCATGTCTTCCCTCGCTAATGTAAAAAGGGGGATTCAGGTTAACATGCGTGGTATGAACAGCATCACTATCCATGCGGATGGGACCTCGGCTACGCTGGGCGGCGGTGTGAAGAGTAAAGAGGTTATTGATTACCTTTGGGCTCGTGAGAAGCAGACTGGTAAGTGCCTCGAATGAGTTCCGCAAACATACCAGCTCGTTCTTATACGTCTTCCACTGATCTTCTACACGCCTGTCCACGACCCCACTAATACATTCACAGTGACCGGTATCTGCGAATGCACCGGTCAAACAGCCGTCGTCCTAGGCGGCGGCCACGGCCTCCTACAAGGTTTCCACGGCCTCCTCTCCGACCAACTCCTCAGCGCCCGCGTCATCCTCGCAAACGCTACCGCTGTAACCGCGAGTCCGTCCTCCCATCCCGACCTTTTCTGGGCTCTGCGTGGTGCGGGCCACAATTTCGGCATCGTAACCTCCCTCGAGTACAAGATATACGACATTGACTCGTATCCGGGCGGCAAGACGTGGTCCTACACAGCCTTTGCTTTCCCCGCCACACCCGAGAATGTGAAAAACGTCTACCGTGTTACGGAGAGCCAACTGGACAGTCAGCCCGAGGGCATGATGCAATTCGGACTCATCTTACAGAATCCGGAGCTGTCAGAAGGCCCGATCATCCTGCATCACATCACGTGGAACGGGCCCCTAACGTCGCCACTAGCAATGGAACTCACGCAGCCCTACCACGATCTGAAGCCACTAGCAGTCCTCAAAGAAACAGGCACGTACCGCGACGTCCCGCGCTGGCTGCAGATCAACGCCGACGGCCCGGTCTGCAACTCCCAAACGCTGCTCCCAGGCGCAGGTACAATCCGCTTCCCCGTCGACGTCAAAGCGTACGACCTCGACGCGCTCGCCGCCGCTGTTGAGAAGTTCGTCGAGCTCACCACGACCGTGGCGGAGTTCAGGGCCAGCTTCTTCATGATCGAGCAGTACGCCACCCATACCGTCCAGGACATCCCTTCCTCAGACTCGGCATTCGCGAGTCGAGACGCTCGTCTGCTCCTTGCTCCGGCGTTCTTCTACCCGTCGCTGGTCGTGGAGAGCGGGGAGCGGAATGAGGCGTTGGATGAGATGGCGCTGCAATATGGGCAGGAGATTCGGGGGATTCTTGTGGAGGGGGCGAGGAAGAGTGGAGGGTCGCACTCGTATGTCAATTATGCGTTTGGCGGCGAGAGCGAGAAGGAGATTTATGGGAAGGATAAGATTGAGAGGTTGAGGGAGTTGAAGGGAGTGTATGATCCTGAGAATCGGTTCGGGTTTTATGCGCCGATTAAGCCGGTGAGGAAGGCGGAGGGGCACAGTGAGCTGTAGAGAAGAAAATGGGCACTGTAGTCCGAGAAGCTAATCGGAGTAGTTTGATATCAACTACTACGCGTTTACTTCTGAAGGATGTGGGTATGATTGTTCTCAGGCAGAATACATCTCCATATGCAAGCAGAATCACATGAAAGCCATTAGTCCAATGCAGTACACTGCAGAGCAAGGAACGCTATGATGATAAATAGCGCTGAACGGATATTAGCCAATACGAAAAGACCTGACCGAACGTATAAGCAAAGTGTGACTTCTCCTGGCACACAGGCCAAACCCGACGCCGATAGCGCAATGCAGATATGAGAAGATAGGCACATGATGGATAGCGGGCCCATTCCTTTTAGTCTGGAAGATCTTGAGAGCCACTAGTTGCGAGTTCGATAGGCTCCATAAGTCTATTCCAGTTAGCAATCGAACCCGACCAGCACAGGTTCAGGATCACCTACGAATACTGTTTGAAGAGCGTGCCCTCTCCACCTTTCTCAAGGTCAATGTTGAATACGTAGTAGTTGCCTTCATTGGTGACGACCATGACTTGAGGTCCGTTGTTGCTCAAGGCGACCACAGTTCGCATCGGGCCTGTTGATGAGCCAGTGGTCGAACGGGGCACCTTGACCCACGCAAAGTCTCGCGAGGGCTCCCAGATCTGTGACACCGTGCTCGGAAGATATCCACCGACCGTCGCGGCGAATGACTTGCCCACAGTCTGCGACGTCCGTCGAATCATGCTCGCGAATGTCGGATTTATGGGTTTTCGTTCCGGACCCGAGCTTTCTGCCATGCTATCTTCATACTCCTCAGGTACTTCTTCGCTAGCACGGCTACTGCTCCGACCTCTGGAGGATGGCGGTCTACCAGGTATTGACGATACGCTGTTCGTGCGAGCTGCGCTGGGTGGGCCCAGTCGGAAAATATGGACCGTTTCAGTGGCTGAAGACACACACAGCAGGGTTGAGGTCGAGTTAAAAGACATGCTATATATCCTGGCTGGTATTGAACCCCTCCGGAACTGATAGAGTTTGTCGCCATCTGGTATGCTGAAGACTCGTATTATGGTACCCTTCTCCGAGGCAGTCGCAAGTAGTGTGCCATCGTTGTTCACGGCGATACAGGAAAGCGGCGAATTGTGCGCTGTGACGATGTTTGCTGACTCCATCTTGTTTGCATCGTATACGAAGACCTCGCCGGTGGTAGGCGCGACATGGCCAGATGTAGGCGGGGCATGCGATGGCGTCTGGAAGCTTTCGGGGTTCGCCTGCTTCATGGGTACAGGATAGGCTAGGTAGTTGTTCTCGGACGATGCGGAAAGCGCACATATCGCTGATAGCTATTAGTGTATGCCCATTGCTCCCCACTACACGCGTACCGTTCGGGTTGGGCGAAGTCTGCACCGTCGCCAGTATTTGCATATTGCTAATGTCGTATATGTAAAGCTCCGACTCCAGTACTACCACGAGCCGCTTGCGGTTGAGCCGTACCGCCAGGATCGCCGTGCGGAAGGTCATTTCGCATATTGTGGATTGTCTCTTGGTGTTGTGTATTCGGAGAACACGGGGCGAGAGGGTGAGGGCGACGAGCGAGGTCGAGAAGAGCATCTCCAAGCTCGAGACATCTCCTTCGCGCGACTCGGAGTGCTTGCTGAAGGGATCTGTCGTGTAGACGCGGTAGCCTTTGGTGGTACCTGTGCAGACTGCTTAGTGCACGCTCTGGGCCGCATGATGGTCTACATACCGACGCCGAGCTGGCTGTGGTCCTGGTTAAACGTGACAAAGTTCATGGACGTCATGCCGGGCGATGCTGGTGTGGGAAGCTGCGGATAGGCGGCAGACGAGTGGTGTTGAAGCTTAGGGAGCTTGGGCCGCCCGTTCGCGGGGGATCAACTCGGCGGTTGTTGCGCGCTAAACGGACAGTCAGAGGACGGCAGCGGCGCGAGAGACATGTATAAGTACGGCAGAAGCGCGGCTGCGTGGGAGTGAAGCGATGGGCGAGTGCACCAGCTTCCGCCTTGCTGTGGACCGATAGAGCGAGCGAAGCCATGCCTCCAGCTGCTTAGCCCCGCATCAGGCGTCGAAGGCGCCACGCATGCACCAGCCACGTGTGGCTCAGTTCTCCACCAAAATTCCTTCACCATCGACGCTCGTCTCAAACACAACTCCAGTCAAGATGTCGTTGGCTAAGAAGTCACAATCGAAGCCGGACGCTCGGCAGAAGAAAGGCAATGTGCGTGCCGCGCAGGCGAAGAGAGATGACTCTATCATGGGCGTGAGCACTCCCAACATCGCGTTGACAAGACGGGCTAGAACAACAAGACTGAACAAAGACGCAGACGAATGACAGCAGCATCGTCTCCAAGAGATGCGTGTCTAGGCTATACTTCCCCGACGAGCCAGACTACTACGAGCCCTTTGTACCCAAGTACACGCGGAGAAATCCGTTGATCAATCGAGGCTACTGGCTCCGCATGCATGCCATCGAACAGGTCGTCCGACAGTTCTTAGAAGAAGACACTGGGAAGGTCAAAGTCGTTGTTAACCTGGGATGTGGATAGTAAGTAAGCACGTCCAAGATTATAGTGCATTCAGGACCACAAGCTCACCCAACACAAGCGACCCGCTGCCCTATCAATTCTGGCACAGGCATGGTTCCATATCGAAGGGCGCTATCTTCGTGGATGTGGATTATCCGCAGCTCATTGGGAGGAAGAGGGATCGCACGTTGACCAATGATCTTCTTCGAGACGCACTCTTGAAGACTAATCTGCGCTCATCGAAACCCCCGGTCTACCTTCGCAGTGACCAGTACATGGCGCTTGGCTGTGACCTGCGAGACCTGGATACCCTGGAGCGAGTACTGAGGGACGAGTTTGACCTTGCAAGCTCGTCCATACTTTTCGTGGGCGAAGTGTCAGTGACCTACATGCCCGTACCGGAGGCCGACGCCCTCATTCGATGGGCAAGCACTCTGCCCGATGGTGAGCGGACTGCCCAGGGACGGTACAACCCCTGCTAACTTGCATACAGCTCGTTTCTGCCTGCTTGAGCAGTACCTTCCTCAGGGGTCAGAACACCCCTTCGCGCAGACCATGCTGAGGCACTTTGACAAGCTGCAGACTTCCATACAGGCGGTTAAGCAATACCCAGCCCTTGACCAACAGTCTTCCCGGTTCAAACATGCAGGTTGGTCAACAATCAAGCTTGTCCGCAATATGTGGGACCTGTGGTCGGATGATGCCTTTACAACACCGGCGGTACGACGCCGGCTGGACACGGTAGAGCCGTTCGACGAATGGGAAGAATTCGCACTTTTTGCTGCCCACTACTTCTTGTTAGTGGCTTCCAACGCCGAGACCGACCACCCGAGTGGGACAACGATAGTGGACAGGTTTCAAGAGAGTACTTCAGAGACTGGCACGATCGGCACGCGACCCGTTGTTATGACCCATCATGCACCTCCAGCACATTCTTTATGGAGTCCGCGTCGCTTCGGTGCTGCATTCGCTCTTGGCCGGGACACTGTTGCGTTCCATGGCGGACAGGGTCTGCAGTCTCGACTAACCAGCATCGATGTGCTGGGACGGGACCTCTCTGAGACTTTTCAGCCCTGCCCATCGGCGCCGCCGCAGCCACGCATATGTCACACAATCACACCCATCAACTCTCAGGAAGCACTGTTGGTTGGCGGACGAACTTCACCAACCAACGCACTTGCAGATTGCTGGCTCGTCAAGCACGGAGTCTGGCAGCAAGTGCACGACCTGAGCCGGGGCCGTTTCAGGCACAGTTCAGTCGGCGTGAAGATTCCATGCAATGACACCGATATTGACGGCGTTATCGTCTTCGGCGGTAAAACTAGCGACGGCACAGTACTCGATGAATGGACGCTCTGGACACCCAACCAGGGCTGGATGACGATCCCCGTTAACGGTGCGCGTCCTTCCGCGCGCTTTGGCGCTGCACTTTCAACGATGGGGTCGGCTCAAAGTTGGGGTTTGCTTATTGGAGGTATTGGCCCCAGCGGCACAGTACTCGAGGATGTATGGGAGTGGCACGCACCGCACGCCACAGCGGCACACCCGCAACTCAATTTTATTGACCGTACCAATGACATCCAGAACAATACGGGAAATAACACGGTCGGACGGATAGGCGCGAGCCTTGTACCTTTCGGAGACGCTGCGATGCTTGTCGGCGGCGTTGCGAAGAACGAAATCCGAGGCCTTTCTGAAGACCTCCTCGTCATCTCGAAACAACTAGGTGGTACCAAGCTCCACATCGACTGCCCCGCTATTACGTTACCCGACTCAGTCTGGCCACTATTGATAGGAACAGGTGCAGCTGCAGTATCGCGGGACGAGATTGTCATCGCAGGGGGTGGTGCCGTATGCTTCTCCATGGGGAGCTTCTGGAATGATGGCTATCTTACGATCGCGGCAAAAGACACGAACATGCAGACATGGGCAGTTCCCGTGTCTCATGCTCAAAGCCCGGCGTGGCTTGCCAGTGCCAACCGCAAGCAACAAGCGAAGGAGAAGAGGCCCGCTGCTCCGAAGCACACCGCAATTGCACGGATTCAGCTCGAGTCAGTGGAAGAATTTGCGGCCATTGTTGCTGCGTCGAAACCGGTAATTATCGAAAATCTCGACATTGGTCCATGTCGTGAATTGTGGACGCTTGAGTACCTGAAGGAGCAGATTGGTGTGGAACGAGAAGTTGTCATCCATGAGTGCGATTCGGATCGCATGACCTTCAAGGACAAGAACTTCCAATACGTGAAGAGTCCATTTGGAGCTTTCGTTGACGGCATACTCGCAGGGTCAAAGTCCTACCTTCGCGCCGTCTCGTCAAGCCAGCCGAACAAGCACCCCACAAAGCTTGAAGATGACTTCCCGACCATTGCTCCAGACTTCAGACTACCCGAAATCTTCAGCTTCATCCAAAGCAACCTGCACAGCTCACCTCTTCGCATCTCCGGCCCAGTCGCCCTTTGGCTCCACTACGATGTCCTAGCCAACATCCTTTGCCAAATTCAAGGTTCAAAGACCCTACACCTCTTCCCACCCTCCGACGTCAAGTATCTCTCCTACCCACCGGGAGGATCCAGCTCTAATATCGACGTGCTGACCTCCAAAGACCCTTCTCTCCGACGAACGCACCCACACATCGCCTCTCTCAGACCTGGCGATATCCTGTTCATACCTCCTATGTGGAGCCATACCGCGATGCCGGAGGGGGGTACAAGCGTGGCCCTCAACGTGTTCTTTAGGAACTTGGAGACTGGGTATGCAGCGGGAAAAGACGTGTACGGAAATAGGGATTTGCAGGCTTACGAGAATGGGAGGAGGGATGTTGAGAAGATTTCGAAGGCTTTCAAAAATGTACCGAACGACATGGCTAAGTTCTATCTCGATAGGCTTGCGGCTGAGATCCAGGGAAAGTCTGATGGTATCGGGAAGAAAGTATAGGGCTCATCATCGTCAATTCGGATATGCTGATATAAACAAGACTCTTGCTACGCATCTAGACCCTATCGTCCACGTCTACAACTCGTTGGGCCCCACCTAGTAGTACCCATCGTACACAAGATATGCCGCGCTGACCTCGTCCGTCATCCGATAGTTATTGAACTCAATATCGTCATCAAAAAGCCCAAACCCACGACCCCTCGGCCGGCGCTTCGGCACCTTGCGCCCCTTCTTGTACATCTGCTCTTCAACCAACATATCCCAGTCGCCCCAATTCTTCTTCTCGGTGACCTTGACCAGCTCAACCGTCAACGTCTCCCTACCGCGGGTCAGATCCTTCACAGCCTTCATGAATCCCCTGATCGAGCTATGCGCGATCCTCAGCTTCTTCAGCTTAGGTACGTATTGGGGGTTCTCGAGGAGGGAAGTAAGGGCCGAGCCAGTCAGCACTAGGTTATTACGCGATGCGGCCGTCATTGTGAGTTGGGTTAGGTTAGGACAGGAGTCGAAGAAGGCGGTGGGCGAGGCGTCCGTGAGCAGTGCGGTTCCTGGGAGCTCGATTTTTTTGAGCTTTGGGCAGGCAGCGGCGAGGTTGATGATGACGGGGTCTGTGAGGGTTTTCGCGTCGTTGTGGGCGTCGTAGTTCACGTTGACGTATTGGAAGATGATTTCCGTCAAGTTGCCGGTGATACGGCTACCCAGGTTGATGATGTCGCGTATGTGGGAGCTTTGATATACTCATTAGCGTGATTCATCATGCTCGTTTCGAAATAACTTACTCGGTCATCACGAAGTGACTGCCAAAAGTAATCTTCCTCGTCGACGTTCCAACGAGGCCTCGATATTTATCGTCCTTCCAATGATCGTCTCCATAGAAGAAAGCTTCCTTCTCGCCCTTGGCTAGCACTGGTTTGGGCGGGTTTTTCTTCTTCTCCTTCTTCTCTGGCAGTGGTGAGAGAAGGGGGGATAAGAACGCCTCGCGCCCTGTGTGATAGTCCCCATAAACCGGTGAGAATACCGGCGACAAGGAGTATTCAGGTCCTACATTCGTCTCCACTAGGAGATCTGCTGCATCCTTTGCAGCCTTCTTGGGGTTGGAGGCATAGAGTCTGCCGTGGTTGATTGCGGACGTGTTTCTCTTTGGTGTGTGAGTTGGTGGCATGTTTGGTGTTCCAATTTGAGAGAATTGGGAGAGGGTTTGAGGAAGACTGTATGAATTCGAGTGGGAAGTGAGAGGTTACCTGGTCTCCTATCTGCATGGTCGGTTTTTCTACCAGTATGGGACTAGCCGGGTTGCAATGTGGACTTGGCACGACAGCTCACATACTTTCGTTCATTGTTTGGAACTTCCTCAACATTATCGTGACCGGCACCAGAGATAGAATTGGAAGCCGGCGAAGCTTAGACACCTATAGCCCAAATTGGTTCAGGCATAATACCGGATACTAGGCGCTGCACGGTCATGCTTCCTCAACGCAGTCTACACATACCTCTCTATGTACCACCACCAGACCGGTGCTGTTAAGAACGGTTGTGAAGCACCCCAGAATTCATACTGTCTTATCATCGGTATGTGAGTGTTCATCATGTAGTCATATCAACATCGTACACGATTAACGCGCCTCTCGACAACCTTACCACTCAGACCTACGTCATGGAGCGTGCATCCTGCTCAAGTTGGAACGCGAGATGATTCGGTGGCCGACCTGTGAGGCCATCTGCCTTCGACAGCCGATAGAATATTGCGCTAATTGGGCGCTCACCGCGGCAAATACTAATACTCGCACTAATCCCCATGCCTTGGCCTCACATGAAATTCCCGTCCCTTCTTACACGTCTTGTAGTAAGTTCCCAGTTCCCATTCCCCTCAGTTTATGAGCTCGTGTTGAGTCTGTAGCGTAACTTCCATCCTAATCCTTGCCGTCATCAACGCCTTCATACTTCTCAGGAAGCCCTTGTCTGTGTTCGAAGTGAATTGCAACGCTTTCAACTTAGGCACCACTTCTGGGTGTGCTGCCAGATGATCGAAGAGTGAGCCTGAGCTACTGTTTCTGCCGGTAACTTGAAGTGTGTGTAGTTTCGGGTAACATTTAAAGAAGGCGAGAAGCACAGTGTCGGTCGCGATGCTGGCTTCCCGGAGACACGCTTCGTGTAGGCTCAGACATACTTCTGCGAGGCGGATGGCAGGCTCGGGAGTCATGGCATTGCCGCTATGGGCTGAGTAGCTTACATCCGTATGCTCAAACGAGAACCTCTAGATGTTCGTGGTGACGCGGGGGCCGAGTGCAAGGATGTCGTTCATGTGGTCACTTGCATGGTCATCAGAGCTTCTCCCGCGAAAGGTGGTCTGAGGCAGTGAAGGAACTCTCTGTTGCTCACTTTGTCAATTTGAACACAGAGCGAAATCAGACGTTCGTGGTTGAATAGCCAATGATTCTGTGGCATTCGCAGTCCCAATCGCGGCGACTGTCCTCGAAATCCGCAGCTGTTTGACCCTCACAGACGGGCTTTAAGAGCCTTTTCCGGTTATGGTGGTGGTTGCTGTGCCACAGTCGGAGCAGCAGCCAGCTCTGATGCTAAACTGCTCGCTGTTTCGCTTTAACAGGTTGATACGCGCAGGCAAGCTTGGATAGCTTCATCCTCGGTGAACCTCTTGAGCCCGAAAGCGGAGAGGTGGTCGTTTTTGATCTCTTCCGATACGTATCTTCTTGCTGTACGGATTGGCAGCATGTTTGCGATCGATTGACTTGAAGATAGATGGAACAGAGGTAAAGACGCGACGCAGCGCGACGCGTGGAGTGGTAACATATGAGACCGTACGTTAATCGTAACGGTGTTAGAGCTATCGACAAGAACTGGATTTTGCATGCTCGCGTCTCTTGTGCTCTTGCTACAGACTGGATCATTAGTATATATAGTGAACATCCCAGATCTTGTTATCAGTGTTAGTGGCACGAGCAACCTGCAGATAAATGTGAGTGTTTTTCGTTCCAATCAAGACAGCGATTACGGCCAACGTGCGAGAGATTTCTAGTCGAGACTGAAATTGCTAGACTATGATGTGGCGTGAGAAGGGGCGTTAAACACCACTTGACTCCAATCAGATTCAACTCCGGTTGGTTCCTTTTGATACAACTATGTTTCCAGGACATGTTAAACTAATCCTTAGCGCATAACATGGAGAACAAGCACATGGGCATTTGACCTGGACAATACGCATATCACGTGCAACCCCGCGGCACTGCCCCGCGTTTTGGCGCGTTGCTGACGTTCTCGCAGCTGCCTAAGCGCGACTGGACCCGCATAACAGACCACTCCACCTTTCTACACACCACTCACTCTCTCTACATCGCATCCGCCGATACGACCCACATACAACTTCACTCTACGAACGCGACAATATGGTCCAACCCACCACCTCGGGCAATCCGCTCAGCGCAGGCTCGCTGTCCACCTTCATGGCGGCTAGCTTGCCCAAAGCCGCCGGTAGCCAGCTCAAGAACCCCACAGAAGCTGTCGCCCTCGCGGTACACGCGGGAATGATCGCGGTGGGCTTCAGACTTGTTGGACTTGGTGACGAAGATCGGATAGGTAAGTTCAAGGCTTCTCACTGAAGTTGTAGCGATACTGACGCCGCCTAGAAGCGCAGGCAGACGCACACCACCCGCAGCCCCTTCCAACCGAGTGGAATGCCCGCACATCTTACGATTTCCGCTACGCGCACTCTGAATCGTCGATGGAATACATCATAAAAGTGAGCAGGCTCGGCGGCAAGGCTGTGGTGAATGGTATTGCTGTCGGCGACGACAAGACTACGCACTTTGATCTTGCGGTCAAGGACTTCATATCTGAGAACTCACTCCCGGTCTCGGTTTCGGAGAACGCATCGGATGAAGACCTGGCGAAGACCTTGCAAGATGTATTCATCTCAACAGGCCGTCTCGCTGACCTGGGCTCGCTCTTCAAGGTCTCCACTCTCCAGAAGCTCGCGCCTGGTCTGAGTAAAGATGGATCCGGGGGGTCGAGCACAGAGAGCGATCGTGGTACTTCTGGCGCCCGAAATCGACAGCGAGAAGACCAGCGGGATCAACCTCGACGACCCCCAGAAGATCCCGAACCCGCGCGTCCCTACCCATTCAACGACCCACTAGCGCAACCGCGGATGCCTGGTCGGCCACTCCCCGAGCCCATACCCGGATTTGAGGACGAGTACGAAATCAATCGACCTCCGAGAGGTGGACTGCGAGATGGCCGGCTGCCAGGAGGCTTGGGTCATGACGACCTTTACCCGCCTGGTCTCGGTCCAAATGACCCTCTCCGACCTCACTTCGGTGGTGGTTTGCCGCGGCCTGGCGGTATGGGAGGCGGCATGCACCCAACTTTCGACGATCCGATGTTTGGCGGACAAGGTGGACAAGGTAGTTACGACCCTATGGCGCCTCCAGGTGCACGCTACGATCCCATAGGACCTGGAGGCGCGCCGCGGGATAACCGCGGTGGTCCTCGATTTCCTGGTGGCGGAGGAATCGGTGGACCTGGTGGACGACCACACAACCCTTTCGGTGGGTTTGGTGATGGCGATTTCATTTGAGCCTTTCAGCGCATAGAATCTCAGCGTTGGGAAAGGTGGATAAATCACGCTTGACGAAATCACGACTCGTATGACACACAGTGTATTCTTATTGTAGACATCACATACGCGGTGTACAGATAATAGCCGGAATTTCGCCTGGGAGAAATACAAAAGCACGGCCGTGTGGATTTTGCAAATCACGCTCACACCATGTTCTACGTGATGTCGTTTTAACAAGCGGGTTCATGACTTACGCACTTGAAAGGACAGCACCAGTCCATAAACCTTTCTTCCGATCACGCCTACCGTAGCGCAAGAAAGATGCGGCACGCGACTCGTCGATCGAGTGAGTGCGGCGTATTCTAGACCAGACAAGGGATCGGGGTTCTCGAGCGTGGGGAGCTTGATGTGACGAGCGGGTTTAATGAGATGCGGCGCAGTCGCAAAGGGTTAGCGAACGTCTGGCCAACGTACTACCACCCAAGACCAATTGACGATGAGCATAGATTGGAGATGCGCTGAAATAAGTACGATCACAGTTCTATGACTTGTGGAAGGCGATGTGCTTGTTTAGCAAGCGGTGTGAAACGAAGCCTGACGTGCGTCGAGGCGCTATGTGTGTAGAGTTTTGGTGGGAGTTGGAATATCGCGAGAACCTTCCGTGCGCGATGTGGACTGCGCCTTGAGTCAACACAGTAGCTTCCAGCTCAAAATACTATTCGAAATATGGTGGTGTACGAAAGACGTACCACCGTGTTGTCGCGTAGCCACCTTGGATAGCAATTGAGAAACAAAAGCAAAGTCCATCAAAAGCCATCTTGCAGCGTTCTCGATGCGTCCTCCGGCTGCGACTCTGGTGTTCAAACCAAAATGTCGCAAGCTCCACCTCAGCAGACTCCGCCCTTCAATACCAACAACATGAATCCCATCAGTTCCTTCTCGCTAGTTGCGCAAGAGCCAGAGCAGATACAACTACTTGCGGTGCACTCATCGCTAAAGTTAAGCCTCAACCTGAGCCTCAGCCTCCGCCTCTAGAATCCTTACAACCAGGTCTCCGTCCCAATCATCATCTAGAGCCCAATAGCCAAAGACGGGATGTTAAGCTTAATTTCTGCGCCTTCAGCCTTGTGTCTATGTTCGCCATTAACCATGTGGAACTCGGCCAAATTGCTCCCCGCTCAGCCAATCCGCACACGGTATGATGGGTAAGCACGATGGCGGAAGGATCAACCGCGATCTTAGCTCTTAGGCCGGAACGTGAACAGTGAACCTGGAGGCCGTTGCCTGGGGTGGGGCGTTCATCCTAGGCTACGCCCAAGCAACTTCGTTAGTAGAGGGTGTAGAGGCTTCGAAGCGAGCAGTGCTCGACTCTCTTTTTGGGGGTCGACGCGAGCTAGGCGAGGATCATCTCTGCAATTGGCAGAATGATTCTTCCCAATAGGTAGAAATTGACTCCTTTGCACAAGCCTTTATGTGGTTCCGAATCATATGTCCATGTGGTGATGAGGCTTATAAGGGCGTAAGATGAGTCTAGGTAGAAGTCAGCAGGGCTGCTGATCTGCTGATCGGAGATTCGTTTCACGGTAGGGCCGAGCCCTACTTGACCACGTGCACATCCTCCGGCTCGATTGGGCGATACGCACAACCATGCTTCTCGTGAATTCAAATAACAATACCAAAACCTCGCGCTTGCTGGTGAGAAGGAATTGTTCGATCCACTGGAAAGTTCCTGACGTCCAATTCAAGCCGACCACAAATATACCGATACAGTGCGTAGTTCGAATGATGAATGATCTTCAAAATTCGATTCCCCATAGAAATGGACCCCACAAACGTTCGGAAGGGCGTTTTACAAATTTGTCAACCGTTGCGAACGTCCGTGTGTTTGTTACCAGGTTCCATCGAGTCATAGACTTTGGCCCCAGGGAGTGAGATGTAAGCATTCTATAAGGGCGGCTCTCGTGCGAGAGCGTCTGAAGTAGCTGGTTATCTTCTGTATGGCTGCAGTAGCGTATTTCAAGGTAGTCTTTCCACGGAGATCGAGTCGTTAAGTCGTTGCGAGTGTGTGATTGTGAGTCGCAATGCATCAGCTTCGAGTCTAGCCATGAGTAGTCGCACCAAGGAAATGCGGCAAAGCTAAGACACCATCGGAGAGGCGAGGATCCGATGTCTGTCGACATAATTATGGCTAGGGTCTTCTGTATTTGGCCAAAACCTCGTCGCTAATGTTGTGTGTGCGAAAATCCTCTCCATTGGAGGATGTTTGTTCGGCCGGAGCTACACACCCTTCTAAATCACCCCTCTGAAAGACGCTTCTGTTGGAGGCGGGGCTTACCTCCAGTAACCGGTAAACTTGATCAAGCAAGTCTCGGGATGAGGTGCTGAACCAGGCGGACAGTGTCTACGTTCGCGGGGTCAGCGATCCCATCCAGCACTAGCGTACAGCAATAGCTGCAGGACCTCGCTTCGCGTGTTTCAAGATCCGGGTCCAGGACAATGAAATCGGCAGCAGATAGCAAAGTCTACGACTACGAAATCGGCAGTGGATAGCAAAGTCCGCGACAACGAACTTGGCAGTGGATAGCAACATCCGCGACGACGAAACCGGCAGTAGATAGCGAGGTCCGTGACGACAAACCGCAGCTGCTGTTCCTGTTCCAAGATCTCGAAGCCGAAGCAGCACAAGTCCGCACTATAAATACTGCAGAAGTGAATTAATGCAAAGAGTGATCTGCTCGCAACTAAATTCGTCGAATTGCAGGATGTCTTGCAAGAGCTTGTTGGTATCGTAGTGGAAGAGCGAAGAAGGTGTGTCCTACACAGTCAGCACGACAGATTCCAGTTCCACGTTCAACCTGCGCGCAGTCTTAAGCGCCGGGCGTAAATACCACGCTCATCGTTGGATTCTACGCCCGGCAGATCAGGCCTGCCACGCTTCTCTCTCCTTAGCCACCATGGGGCTTTTTGGACCCAGCCGCAAGGCTGCGAGCGTAGATTGGTCAACCGTAAAAGCAACGTACGGCGGCAGTCACGCAGCCGACATACGCCGGCATGCAAAGCCAGACGTGACATCCTTGAGTAGTATTACGCCTTCCAGGCGGTCGGGACACTCATATGACTGGACGAAGGGGTTCCAGCTATTCTCTCGAACGTGGAAGAGCGGTCAGCCACGATCCGATCGAGTGGTCCGAGCTTGTGAGGCTGAGGAGCGGAAATCGGACTCTCGGTCGCGACGAGGGCCTACGCTACTCAAGGCTGTTTTCAAGGCCACAGCCACCGTGGCTCATACGTACCATTGAGGAATATGCACTAGAATGGTGTCTCAATGGAATTGGCGGTATGTGTTGAGTGTGAATAGTCGAAATGCGGATGCACGAGCGAGCTCGCATTGTTTTGTCGATTAGGCGAGGGTCTCGAGCTGACGTTATTTTAAAGCTTTAGTTAAACGCGGGCGCTAAATCTAGCCGACGCACACGCCGATGGAGCATCGGCTCGCGCTTATTCTGCAAGTCATACGCGCGCTATCGCGGCTAAGGCCCTAGGGCTTAGGCGATAGACGCCTGGTATCCTTGCGCAAGCGCCGACGCGGGCGTTTGTCGTCAAGGGTCGACAAACGGCGTCTCTCGCGAGTATCGATGGGTTACACGACCGCCCCCAGGAGTCTACTGGGACTCAACGTGCATTTGGCGGGAGCCCAGCGCCATGAACAGAAGTTCCCAGCGAGCCTGATTCCTGTGGTCGATCGTTGCGCAACACTTTCAGGGACACAGACCGACTTGACATCGACCCACGAGCGAGCGGAGTCGTAGACCAAGTGAAAAGGAACTCGCACAGTAGCGAATACTGCGAAATCGGGGAAGATTGTAGGCAACAGAGCTACGAGTGGATCTGAGAGATGCGTTGCGAAATCTACGAGCTCCAGGCACCGTTCCCGAGTGGAATTGAGAAAACGTGTGGAACACGTGCGAGTGAGAAGTTTAATCGACGTAAGGTTCACGGGAAGAATCCTGCTGAGAGATCCTGAACGTCTTGCCCACCCCACCACAAGGTATGACAAGTCGGCGACTACGCGCAGAGTTCCTAGTCAGGTGCAGGACCTTGAAACGCTTTCGGGAGAGAAAGGGCAAACACTATATCCCGTGGATAGGGCGCTGATGCCCCGAGAATATCAGGCCTAACACATGAGCCGTTTCGGCCTCCATGATACCGGTACTGTTATTATTTCTGAGCTACGACGTACCGGGACATAGTAGCGAAGGGGGATCGTGTCCGAGACATGACAGTCGCGCGTGTGCGTGCTACGCCCCAAAGCAACAAGTGGAGATTGTCGATCTGGGGGTCGCCACTGAGCGGTGTCGTTGTCATTGTTGTTGAGGCAGGCACGGAGCAGCATCATGACACGGGCATGGTCATGATGGCTTCCGAAATGAAGAAGCTGACAGCCACATCGAACGAGGAAGTGACGTGGGTGCCCGGTGCAAGTCAACGGGCAGATACAAACGGCACGGGATGATTTGCGGCAGGCCACGGCTGCCCAATGAGGAGGCGGGGCGGGGACAGTGGCAGTCGAGCAGGGGTATTGGCTGCAGTGCGTGACGCAGCGGCCCAGCGGGGAGAGTTTTGAACCGCGAGAAGTGGTGGCCGAAGATGGAGCACGGCTGTCTCACTCGCCGACTGTTGGCTTGGATCTGTTGGCTGGGAGGGCCCTGGGATGCTGCCGGTAGGGAGCTGCAAGCCAGTGTCGATGTGACAGCCTTGGAGGAAATGGAGGGACGGACCGCCAATGCGAAGAGCAGGCCGTCCACACCCGCATCGTGCCAAAGTCATGTGCTATAGCACGGCTCTGAGACAGACTGCGCTGTCACTGCGCTCGGTGGGAGATGGGCGATGCAGCCTACGCAGCGTCAAGGCGACGCCGCCGCCGATGAGACGCCAATGCTGCTGCTGGCAGCGCTGCTGGGGGCTGGTAATGCATCTGCGGGGCACATGCGGATCCGGAACGGCGGGTTAGGCAGCATTGACACGGCTGGTCTGCTATACCGCAAGGGTGAGTCGACACACAAAGGCAAGTGGAGTGAGTGGAGTGAGTGGAGGTGGAGCCAACTGCACGTTGTGCCGCCGGACTGCGTTCAAGGCGCTCGGGCCGTGACGGGATAAGACTAGCGGATCAGCTCCGGCAAGCGGCGTTTGCTCCACTTCGCGTCGTGCTGCATCGCCGTCCGCTTTCATCAAGGCGCGGCGTCCCCTCGGCGCCTAACAGCTGGCGGTGCTGGCCGCAAGCGTGCAGGACGCACGACATTCCACGACACTGAGACCTTCCGTAACAGACGCCGGCGAGCCCCGCCGCTGAGCTGCTGCGGGGCACCCCAAAACGAACGCTAATATAACCAGCAGAGCATGCTACTGCGTCTAATTACTATTGAAAGACCGGGTGGGTGGCGACGACTGCCGTGCCGCTCTGCAGCGTAAAGCTGGCCACTCACACCCGACGCTCGGCGACCCTGGCGCTTAAACGACGGCGACCTGCACCGTCATGCATGCAGCATCACATCACATCTGCAAATTTACGCAGAAGCCAGGGGAGCCCTGCTCGACCCGCGGTGCTTGGCTGACGGCTGGACTGAGCGATCTCTAAGAGACTCTCCGCGCGGTTGCACAAAAAGACGTTGTGGCGACGGTTGCGGGTCGGGCGTAGCCTGTCAGACGCAGCCTTGCCGTCGTGGGCACATCATCCACGCCCCTGGTCGTCAGCTTCAGGGTCTACGGGCATGCAATAGTCCGACAAGATAGAGAGGAAAAATACAATCGAATTGATACCGCATCTATAGCCAATCGCCCCATGCAGACCATTGAGTCGCCTCAGGAGCCTGTCTATCATGTCCAGTGACCCCGGCGCCTCTACAACACCGGAGATGCACGTTTCCCGCTACAAATTATTACAACATTGCCTGTTTGGCCCCGCCGCGACATGTTGGGAACACAAAAACAGAAAGCCACGCTATGGCACCTCCAACGCCGCCGCCGGGAAATGAAACGTCCGCTCAACATGAATTCTTACACCCTCAGAAGCCATGTGGGCTTCCGAACGCGCTGTCTCGGAAAAGCTGCGGAGCCCGTGGGTCAAACTTTGCTTCGCTCGGGTGGTAGCGAGCGTGGTGGTCGAAGAGACTCTGAGCTGGCTCGTACATCTCTGGTCGTGGAGAGGGATAGTACGACTGCTGAGTGATGGGCCCTGCCTGCATCGGTGATCGTGTCAAAAGAGGGCCCTGGAGCTGATTGCGGCTAGTGCAGCCATCGTCCACATGTCTAAGCGGCGTCAGTAAAGCAGATTTCGACCCATGTAGCGGTTCTTCTCACCTTCGAAGCGTGTCTGATCGAGAGAAGCCCTTTCCACAGTGCGGGCACATATGGTCCTTCAGCTTGGCATGTACGCTCTTGTAATGACGATCCAAGTCCGCCTTTCGCTCGAACTGCCTGTTGCAATCTTCTTCCGGGCAGCTGTGGTCCTTCGCTCGCTCGGGATTGTGCCTTGCAAGGTGAGTCTTTTTGTTGTACAGTCTAACGAAACCGAGCCCACAAAGCTCGCAGTTGAACTTTGCACTTTCCGGAGACGTCCTGTTCTTTCGGCGCTTGTTGTGCCGGATCGTCTTCGTCTTGCCTCCCCGGGAGTCTGTCGCGTGCCCCTCTTGCGGCACCTGCTCTGAGAAGCGATCATCATAGCTCGACCCCATAATGGTAGTGTTGCTCGACATGGAGGGCGAGCCATAGGATGGATACGGGAACGCATTAGTAGTGGTGAGCTTGTTGGGTGCGACAGTGCCTTGTGGAGATGCGTCTTCCTCGGTGCTCCACCCTGATCCTGTTTCAAGCTTGACTTGCACAAAGCCATATTCAGAGCCTTCGGCCGAGTATACCGACATTTCCCGCTGTGATGACAACGAAGACCGGTGTGACCCTTGGTATTGCGGCCATGGAATGGGAGACCTCGATACCGGGTGGTCATATGCTCCGGAGGTCCAGGGATCGACGATAGGTTCTGGTATCATGGGTGATGTGCCGTGGGAATTATGCGACCAAGACTCGCTGGGTTGAGGCGATGGCGGGAAGAGGACCGGGTTAGAATGATAGTTGTAAAGACCTAATCCCTGGGGAGGGTGGTGTGAAGGTTCAACATCGTTTCTGGTTGGTACTGAGTATGTTGGTGAATGCAGTAGGGCGTTCGACTTCAATGCCTGTTGATATGGCGAATTGAACGGCGGCGTGGGCTGATTGCGCGACGACATGATAGTTGCAGTGGAACGAAGAACAGCGCACAAGAATAATGTAGAATGCGAGGCAACTATTGATAGGCGATAGTGAATGAGGTAGATGAAGAGGCAGATGGAGAGGTAGATGGAGAGGTAGATGGAGAGGTAGAGGATCTGGATGAGGATGGTTAGAAGTGAATGTGCAGGGCGTACAAGAGGAAATATATCTGACGGATGCATGCCCAGTGCAGCCTTAAAAATCCAGATAGAGATGTCGTTTGGCAGTGCTGCTGCGCAACCCAGACGATCGGTACAAAAGCATAAGGCAGATTCGGAGACCGTCCTAAACAGACCGCTTCCGCTGTGGCACGCTGGGGGGCTTCAGGCGCTTGCCGCCCCGCGCCTGTCGCCGCTCGCACATGGGGGCGTGTTTCGCAGAGCAGCATGCATCGACAGGGAAGCCAGGATGATGAGAGTGCATGGGGTCCCCCTGTTACGCTAAGTGGCGCACGAACGCTCCGCCCGAGCTCTCGGTAAGGCACTTGTGAGCAAGCGGCCCGAGGACAAATCAGACGGACGCCGCCGCCAGATTAGGCGCAGAGGGACAGCGAATGCGATCCCTGTGTATGAAGCCTGCTAACGAAGATTTTGTCTCAATGGACCATGGACGGGCTAGCTGCTAAAGTCGGTCAATCTTGATCCATTTGCTATTGCTTGACCCTGTGAGACACCAACAGCGCATCTGCATCGCGCCAATTTTAAATTCCCGTTGAGCAAAGACAGACATGATACATGATCTGCTTCTTTTTACCGGACTGAATCAGGTCAAGCTTGCTACTCTATGTCGCCCTTTGCGCGGACGGTTCGAAGCGCCGGCCATCAAGCGGCCGTGTTCGCCTCGCGTTCTGCTCGGAGCTGCGAGACGATGCTTGTGAGTTCGTCGACCTGTGCAGTGAGCTTGAGAACCAACGACTTTAGCTGGGGCTCGGCATCCGGTGCACCGCTCTGCGTCTGAGGCCGACTTGCTTGATGCGTTCTGCCTGGTGTCCGAGCATTTCCTTCCGCGGGAGCCTGGAAGCCTGCAAGTCCCCGTGCGGGCTGGATAGATGGCCGAAGACTCCTCCCATTCATGGTTGGGGTCTCGGGCCCGCTCAGAGACAGCGTGGACTTTCGGGAGATGACAAGCTCTTCGTATGCCCAGATAGCCCCTACAAACGGTAAATGGGTTGCTTTCAAGAGCACGATGCGTAGACTTCTGAGTCGATCCGAGGGAAAGACAAGCCGGAGTGGGCGAAGCAAGAGCGGGATCAAGTTCTGGGATATCTAATTAGCCCTGTATTGATCCACTCTATGCAGTGGTGCGTTGGAGGTTACTGAAGATGTGGGTATCGTTGGTGCCGTGTTGTGATTCTGCCTGAGCGGCGGATACCGCTGCCACAAAAAGGCGCTTCTTTCGGCCGCGACAAAATCACAACCGAGAGTAATGTCTCCAGGGAAGTGAGAGATATGCGCGTGAGTGATTGGTTGAGAGCCGCTTCACTGCAGTTTGGAGGCTATGTTGCCGAGAGCATCGTGGATGCCGGCGCTTAACGCCGTTTCAAGACGTCAAAAATAGACCAAGGGCAAACTCACCAATGGAGGAAGATAGTACGTCAAGCGATTTGATGACGATGCTTCAAGCACATATACCGAGTATCTGCGGGGGTACTGCGGTCAATCGAGGCTGCCGTAGATAGCCTGCGAGTTTACTCACATGAATAGGTATTCGTCGCGAGCATGATCTAGGATCTACAAAAGTCAGCTACGCACAGTACCAACAATTGCACACCGCAAGATGTCGAAGGTGGCTAGCGGAATTCGCTTGCCATCTGCGAAATGCGTTTCCATTCGCGAAATGCGTGGCCGTACGCGAAATGCGTTGCGGTGATGGTTGCGAGACTAGGGTGAGAACGAGGCTGCGGCTGGAAACGGGGCGGTGCTGCGCCCGAGTAGCGTTTCGCATCGTCGCTTCTTGGCTGCATTCCGCAATGGAAGCAAATGTCCAATCGCTTCTAGAATGCTTACTGGATAACTGAACGTACCTTGCTCAAGCTGTTTGACAGCAGGGAAATCAACGATGTTATGAGCAAAATATTGGTAAGTGCCACAAAGATCAACTGTCGAGCTGATCAGCAGACCGCGAGTGCATGCACATTGTGACCGCATACCATAACAGGCGGTCCAAAGTAGGGCGATCTGTTATTGATATTAGCCGATGGATGATACGATTCCTTGTGGACCTTACATCTCTTGAGCGACATCCTGCGTGGCGTGCTGTCAGCCACTTGGTTCAACATGGAGAGGCGGAGTGCCTTGTGCATCAACCGAAACACTACTTACGAATCCGAGATAGGAAGACTGCACTCAGTGTTAGCAACCTCGGGCTAAGAAGCCTCGCACAGCCGACTTACGCCAAAAAACACCTTGACCAAGATCCAGGACTGTTGTCATGTCAGCGAGGAGTGATACCTACGCCCCTATATTTAGGAGCGCGTTGCGGCGCGACACACCATTTCGCGAGGAGTGTATGTTCCTCTGGCCAGGAGTACGAAAGTCGTCAGAAAGCCTATTTCGGGGACGTTATCAGCTGAAAGCCGCTTCTGACACGCCGGATGCTCTGCCTACCGAGATACAAAATCACTACCAGTGACAGAAACTTGACGAAGTCTTTGGTCTGAACAGACAGAGTTTAGCATCGATCGAACAAACTTATCGAACCAATACTGACCATTTCTTTGAGACAAGGGATCTATTGACAGAGTTAGCCATTGTCCGGGTCAAAATAGGTCTAGGTGTTGCTGCTGCTGCTGCCGCGCCACAGTTGTCCTCAAGCAAAACGCAGCATCTCAATGATGCCAGGCAGCCTGAGAAATGCCTTGAAGCGTAAAGCTTCCCAAGCCGTGAAGACGGAAGGTCCCCTCATGATCTCTCAAACTTACCAATGTTCCGAAATAAGGATTTAGACTCAAAAGGGAGAAAATGCGGGGCACAAGAAAGACGGCTTCAAGACCCAGAACGTCGTAGGCGGTATCGATCATGCTGTTTGAAGCAGTGGAAAGGCCGACGATGCCTAACACCATCGTCAGTGATCATACTTTAGTAGTAGTGGACATGCACTGACGAAGCGCACAGAAGACCACCCCCAAAAGGACAATGCTCTGCGAATGTGTTAGACAAGCCCAGCATCAGCGAAGGAGTCATACAATGTCCCACGTCCACCAGAAGTCGGATGCATAAAAGCTCGTCTGGCCTGCATCGACCCACTCGCCGAACTCATCATAGGCGAAACCAGCAATCCACACGTACAGTAGAGCCTCGGGTACTGTAACATGAGAGAAGCTGCGGTGTATGAGAACTGCGTAATAGAGGCCTAAGAATATCATGAAGTAGAAGGTTTCGAAGATTTTCAGATATCGAGGTACCCGGAGTCGGCAGACTGTAGAGCAAGAGCTTGGATCAGTATATCAAATCCCGGACAGAGCCAGGAGAGAGCACTCGATCGGAAGGTAAAGGATTGCCCTCGGAATGGCAGACGTACATGGATCGGCTCTTCTACGGTTGTATAGTTTCGGGCATTTCACTGAGTGCAAGCTCAGCGATTCCCAAAAAACGATGTCACCCTAGAGAGTAAGAATAGTTCGGGTGGGGGGTCAGAGGTGCGTACCCTCCATAGACCGTTGATTATCTTTTGCACTGGTTTTTGCTTCAGGAACTTCTTGCTATTGGAGACGGCAGCAACTTCTAATGCGGTCAGATTCTCGTACTGGGCGGCAAAGTCACCGGAGCAAGCGATGGACGTCACAGCACCCGCTTCCACGCTGTCTGTCCCGAAATATGAAGATGTACGACCGGCTCCAAGGAGGGGTGTCTGATCGGATACGCGGGCGGATAACCCGTTTCCCTGCGCAGCGCCCTGGTCCTCTGTGTCTGAGCCTTGGCCACTCGGCGACGCAATTGGCGGTAGCTCATACAAGAGGAATTCAATGATCTCTCGGTCGGTCAAGTGGACCAAGAACTGCCACGCCACGAATTCACAGGCATATCCTCTAGCCTCGTTGACGCCAGGGTCATCGCTACTCTCCTCCTCGGCTGTGAAATGGGCCTTCAATGCTAGAAGCGCAATGACGATGGCGGGATGGTGGCATGTGTCGGCGAGGTACGAGGTCAAGGGAGTCAGGACGCGCCCTAGAGGAAGGACCCTGAGGTCTTCGAAAGTGTGTGGGACGGTGATGGCATCGGTCAGGTAGCTGGTTGTTCGTCAGCCAGTAACAAGCAGAGCCTGCGCGCACACGTTCCCAGGCCAGCGAGCACCTCGCATCCGAGACCATCTCCTCAAAGGCCGGACGCGAAACGCATTCGACGCGACTTACAAGGATAGCTTCCTGACGAGCGTTCCAAACTCGTCGTCGTCGGCAATCTGAGGGACCTCAGGGTGTTCGGCGGGCCACCGCGGCGTGGGGGGTTGCGACATCATGTGGAGATCGTCTCAATAGAAGCCATGGACCAGGTTAGACGCAAGCCAGCGATGCAGAGCGAGGCCATCTCTGCGCTTGAAGCTTGGTGGAGCCGTTTAAGGATTATGTAATGGCGCAATGACGGAGGTGAAGCTACCTAAATTGGCCGAGGCGCGCCTTTCCTACCGTCGCTCGTATTGCACACCTCAACCCCAACACCGACACCAACCATTGTCGTGTGGCAGCAGTGGGAGCGGCGGGAGCGGCGGGAGCAGCTGCCATGGCTGAAAAAGATGACTTCTGCGGAGACCGCCTGCGTCTGACTGCATTTCTCAGAATCGCAGAGAAGATGCCACGGCGCCCAGCGCGTTTTCGTCGACGTCTGGTCGAAATTGAACACAATCAAGCAATGGAGCGCTCCTCACCGCAACTGAATGCGTGGGCTGATCACAGTCCGCGGACATCGAACATCCCTGACCACCAAAGTCCTTCGACAGAGGCCACGGAGGGAAGTATTTTGAATACCTATCGGCACGCGTCCATTGCGTCGGGACCTAGTACATCCCTCGAGGAGATGGATATACCTAGCACTCGCGTTCCGTCTCATATCAGCGGTCCTCCCCGCACTAGCTTGGACATCCGGGATCTATCTGCTGAACGTCCACCGGGTTCTCGCCATGTGCGAACACCTGTGAGAAAGAGACCGGTAGTCTATTCCGCGAAGACGATGAAGGCACCCGGCTCGCCACGGGGAGTTCCGAGCGCCTGGCAAGAGAAGCGACTTTCTGTCAAAGGCCTTGCGTTAGTACGCACCTTGACCGAAGACGGCCTTCCTTCACCGGGTGTAAGAAGCTCCTCGTGCTGCATCTTCTCTTCGTGATGGCGGTGAAGACTAATAGTTCCGTGTAGGATGCAGAAGTTGCCCCTGCTACTCCGATCACAGACACAGATCCGATCGAAGATAGTCTAGCTGTCCTACGCCCAAATGCGACGAAAGAGCTATCTGGTTACGTCCGTAGTCAACGGAAAGGCATCTCGACCGGAGCTGGACATGGTCGTGAGGCTTTGCTCGGACCTTACCGCATGCCGAACATAGCTCGGTCGAATGCTTCACTCCGCGTTAGACGTTCGAAGAAGTTGGGTGTGGAGGCACTCGCCGATGGTTTCCAGGGTTTGGAAGTTTCACTGCCTCCAAAGACGCCCAAGGCATCATCCGAAAGGCACCGCAATGTTACCAGGACGGAGAAGAAAGTGCTACCAATGAGTCGGCAGCTCCAATTAGCCGGGGGTCTCCTTCCAGAGTCATTACCACAACCATCAATCGCAATGCATTCGTCGATGTCTAATTTAGGTGTTCACGCCTCCCAGCTCCAACTCGCGCTTGGTTCTCTCCCGACCGTGTCTGCACCAACGATCCTTTTACCCTACAAGGTATTCCAGCCCACAGTGTTCGCAACAGAGTCTCCAGGAACAACGGCCGAACGACGCAGCCATGCCGACCACTCCATCACCACCCAGTTTTCCAGAGTTACGGCTCCTGCGCGCGAAGAGTCTGATTCTGACTCGGAATCTTCTGGGACCAACCAAGATCTGGGCGAGGATCCTAATCACTATGGCGCGAATGATGAGTCTGAAGGTACGGATACGTCGAGTGCATCCAGCGGATTTGAGTCCAGGCCCGTGGCTTCGTATCATGCTCGAGAGGACTCTAGCTACTTCGGAGAAGCTCTTATCCACCTAAATACGACAGAGAACGAGTTTTGGTCGCAATATGGAGGGACGGACTGATTTACAACGGTCTATTATGGCATTCATGAGCTTCTGCCGTATTTTTCCCTATGAACATGGGATGTTGGGGAGGATATTTACGGATAACGCGCACTGTTACTGCATGTACATCATAGTAAGAGTAAATCTTTAATTCAAGTTGACACATTTCCAAAGCTCGACCAGATCGAATCTTTATTCGTAGCGGTGCGTCACGCACAGCGTCACGCACAGCCACCTAGGATACATCACACACATGATCAGTATTCTTCTACGTCATATCTGTAGAACTATATTTGAATTCAATCGCGTCGCGTCTTAGTGCCGCCCTCGCAATCAGTCTCGCATCGGCGTCCCGAATCGCCGACGCGAGCTCGCTTCCGACCCTGTTGCCCTCGTATTCGCGCCCGAGATACCGACCGAGTCACCGACATCATGAAAGTTCGTCCGTCAGGCGTAAGGAGGTCGGAGGTTACTACCATTGGGAAATGCGTTGCTCCTTCTGACGGCTTATAATCTGACGATGCGGCGAAGGATGGCGTGGCTTCTTTGAAGACTATAACCGCTACTGAAAATGTTTCAAAACCCTTCATAGTTCACCTTCTTTCTCAACGTACAACATTCCCCGCTTTTGGAGACAGCTACTAGAACCTCAGCAGCTCAAAGTAGTACATATACCGCTACGATGGTAAGTTTTCTTGGTCTCCGTTTGACTTTCGCGTCAAGTCCAGCTCTTCTAGAGACCGCTAGAACCATGGTACGCTCATATGTTGACAGTTGGCAGGAACCCTTAGCTGGACCACCGTACAGACCTCAAATATGGGCGCTCGGCGGCATCCCCGATAAACACATTGACATTCCAGTCTCCGCCGTCTTTATCTTCCTCTTCCTCTGCGGCGCAGCAACACACATGACCATCTTCCAAGTAAACCGCAGACGCGGTCATAAATTTCTCTTCAACCTCTTCCTCTTCAGTAGGTCCTCACAGTACAGCAAACTTTACAAGTGTCATGAGCTAAGCACGACTAGTATTCTGCATGGCCCGTACAGTCACCAACATCCTTCGCATAGCCTCGACCTCCCTCCCCTCAAACATCAATCTCGCCATTGCCGCCTCCATTTTCGTCGCTGCGGGCGTCCTCATCATCTTCATCATCAATCTCTTCTTCGCCCAACGAATCTTACGCGCCATGCACCCGCGCATCGGATGGCACCCTGCCGTTTCGATTGCCTTCAAAATTCTCTACGGGCTTGTCGCATGCACGTTAGCTATCGTCATCACAGCCACCGTCCAAAGTTTCTTCACACTGAGGCCTCGAACTCGGACTATCGATCGCGGCTTACAATTATACGGAAGTACCTTCTTAGCAATAGTTTCATTCTTACCAATTCTTATCGTCGCCGTCGCACTCGCCATACCCCGACGATCCGCGCCCGAAAAGTTTAGCCAAGGTCGACTTCGCACGAAGATAGTCACTCTGCTCGTCGGAACGCTCCTTGTCAGTCTTGGTGCCGCGTTCCGCTGCGGTACGTCGTGGAAACATCCTGTGCCGCTTAGCCAACCTCGACCGAAGTACTATTCCAAAGCCTGTTTTTATATCTTCAACTTTACGGTTGAGATTGTGGTGGTTTACTTATATGCTATTATTCGTGTGGATCGTCGGTTCTGGATACCAGACGGGGCGAAGGGGCCCGGGAGCTATGCGGCTGGGGGGAGTTTGCCTAAATATGATGAAGGTGGGAAGGTTAAAGAGGAGCAATCGAATGTGTGAGAATGAGCGGTGGACGGTGACGAGATTGAAATTTGACCAATTTGCAAGAGTTGTTCTTCGTGGTTTGGAATACAAGTCGGAGCTGGCGACGCATGCTTGAACGCCTTCGAATGCGATGGCGATGTAGACTTGGTTGGACTTGGCCGTCACGAATGAAACGAGTGCAGGGATCCTAGATGAGAGCAGGACTACTCGGATGGCCAAGGTGGCCAGATGAAAAGGCGCGGGAGATGAAAGTAATCACCTAATGCAGGTTGAGTGTGCTGCGCACCGTCGAAGCCAGTGTACATGTATCGCGATAGCTTGCAAAACCGCGAGACTCCATTTATTACCATAGGTCTAGCTATTATTTAAGCATGGACAAGCGTTTATACAAAGAGCATACCCGCATGGTGATGTCTGAAAAGACGCCCGGGATGTTCGCAATCTTCTCTTCGAGCCTTGTCAAGTGTTGAATCTCCCCTCGTTGGATTCATCACGATCTCAGGGTATTCATCGTATCTTGGTTTTGCGCGGCCGACTCACCCTTAACAACTGGACTAAGTACCACATAATCCGCCACAATAAGCACATACGACCACAGGCAAAGGCGAAATCAGGATCCCGTTCGATCTCCACACGACAACCCTTTGACCGGTGGATTAGTAGTCAAATGGGTGACCGTTGGCGAATACCCGCTGTTGTATGTTTTTTTTTTTAGCTATTTGTCCGTCCTTTTTTTTTTCTTCCTTGTGTAGAGCGTCTTTCTATGCCTGTACGCATACGGTTTACGAAGAAGTTTGGATTGGAATCATTCGACTTGGGGTTTATCACCAACCCACCGACCGTCGATATCTTTCATTTTATCGTTCGTGACGTAATCGAGCGTACTGTACTCATTTACACCTCCCAGCTCGGTTCTCGGGGTTAAGTTCAAAGGAAGATCCAACGCTTTGATTTATTTGTAATGGTACATGGACTTCTTCATTATTTGCAGTACAGCATGGAACGAGGTGGACGTACGGGTGCTCGGTAGGCCGACGTAAGACCGGATATCGGAAGGCTGCTATCCGGCTTTGTCATGCCTATCTGGACAAGCGTGAGTGGCTCAAGCGCGAGCTGGCAGAATCTGACCACGACCGAAAGCAAGTGGCGGTGCGCTCTGTATATAATCCATACTCAACCCGAGTACTAGATTTTATTTAGCATTGGGAAGCGTGCATGAACTGCTCATCGTTGCTGCGTACTCTGAGCCGAGCTGTTCAACCACGACCTGTTTTTCAGACAACTCGCCACTCCAATCGGCCACCAATAAAAACTTTCAACATTGTGCGCGGTGCAAGATTGCACATACCAGCCATGGCAGACACAGAGCCAACAAATGCACCTGCGGATTCGGTCCCAGCAAGTGCAAGCCCAGAAGAAAAACCCCTTCCCAAACTCACCCCCTTCGAGTTCCGCCAATACAACCGCCTGGCCGAGCACATGGACTACTACCACAACCACTTCCGACACACCTGGACCACGCTCATGACGGCCTGCGAAAACAACAAGCGTCCTGCGGGCATGTCGATAAAGCAGTTCCTTTCTGTAGGCGACCAATTCGTATCGTCACTTACCATGCATCACGGCATCGAGGAGCAACACATTTTCCCGATTCTGGCCAAGAAGATGCCGGCGTTCAGGAAAGAGTTGGAGCTGCTCACGCAGCATAAGCAGATCCATAAGGGATTGGATCGGTTTGGAGAGTATCTGGGGGAGTGTCGGAGAGGGGAAAGGGAGCTGAGGATGGGTGAGATGAAGGTTGTGTTGGAGGGATTTGGGGATGTGCTTTGGGCGCATCTGGATGATGAGGTGAAGCAGCTTGGGGCGGAGAATATGAGGAAATACTGGACTTTGGAGGAGTTGAAGAAGATTCCGATGTGAGGTTGGTAGGATAGAACATGAGATACCCAGTAAGCGGGCGTATGCGTTGAACTTGTTTGAGATTACTTGTTTCGATTCTTGCCTAATCTTTCGTGCCACTTGCCTTTCCCTTTCGCAGCTGCAGCCGGGGTGGCGGTGGCAATGATTTTGCCCTTGGCACTTATTGTGGTGGATGAAGGCAGGGCATACGCGCCGTCGATAGCTTTGAGCGCTGCGTCAGCCCGCCATGCCTCGGGCAGACAGTCTCTCCAGGTATCAATGAATTCGGCTGTGAGGAAGTTGGGCTTTCCACCCCTGGCTTCTAGCACCGTCTTCCCTACGAAGGCGACTGTTCTTGTGCGATCCAGACAGGACCACTGCTCCTTCGTCTCTTCGTCGGCATTGGCCATGTGCCTCAACATAGCAACAGCAAGCGATGTCGCATGTCCCTCTTCTTCGACCAGTTTTGCCAAGTCAAATGTCAGAAATTGGCTGTCTAGCTTGATACCTTCGGCGAGCGCAGCAGCATTGATAGACTGCCACACTTTTGCGAGGGTGTCTGCAGAGGGCCGATAGGAGCTGCCGTTCAGCTCAAATGCTAATAGCTCACTCCAGGCCTTCTCGCACTGTCCGTCCGACAGCGGAATATCCGAGAATATGCTGGCCTTGCTCCTACGGTTTTCCTCCGCATCCACCTCCCCGCCCACGACATGGTACACCGGCAGCAGGTCCTCCAGATAAGACATGGCCGACTCGACGGTGGGGTGCAGCTCTAGCGTGGCAGTACACGAGGCGATTGCGCATGTGGTCGGGGCCGGTATCGCGTTGCCATGGACCTCGAGCGTGGAGCGGGTGACGAAGAGAGAATTGGACGTCTGCACCTGGCGCAGCTGAAAAGCCTTGTTCGGGGTACAGAGTACAGCATATGCGGGCTTCGCACTCGGCGTGCCGGACGCGGCGGGGGGCTGCGACTTGATGGAGAGGCTGGATATGCGCGTTAGCACCGTTTCTATGGGCGACGGGACGGCAGCGTACAGCGGCGGGTTCGGGGCCTCGAGCAGCTCCACAAGCTCCGGAGGCAGCTCGAGCAGACGGAACGTAGCCAGGTCATGCGCGATGGAGAGGGGCACGCCCTCGTCCTGCTGCGTCGCCATAGCTGTTGCGTACTGCAAGGTGGTAGTGGGCGGCCGCCGACGAGGGTCGCGATGTTTGTTTGCGACTGTGCGGGGGCGGATCCGATGGGCGGGCGCCGCCTGTCGACGCGTGCGGATGGCGGCCACTTTTTCCCACATGGGCACGCAGACGCAAGGGCGCGAACCAACAAGACTCGCCCTATCGCCTCTCCGCCGGGAGCGCCCTGCACTTCACTGTCGCACCCTCACAAGCTCCAATTCGACGTGCAGCTAGACTCCTGTACCGCGCTTGGCCGGACCCAAGTGGCCGCGTGTGTTTCGGGCTGTCGTGCGTTTGTTTACATCTGCACCTTCTGCAGGTGGCCGCAACCTCGACCTCGACGACTCGACGCGCACACGCATGGCGACGTGACACGCACATTCACTTGCCTTTTCTCTACTGCCATGCCGTTGCAGCAGCTCGGCTTCTTTTAATCGCACCTGCCACCCTCCCTCGGCGACCCCGTCACTCGTTTACGCACAATGGTCGTCATCCATCCGGAGCCCGCAGCGCTGTCTGCCAGCGACCTGACGCTGTTCTACACCACCGACGAGCTGCTGTCACATTCGCCTGTTCTCATCTTCTACGGGCCGACGGCGACCTCGACCCAGGCCACCCACTCACGCATCCAGGCTCACGTCTTCACCCCGGCCGGCCTCCAGAACTTCGCGCGCCTGATCATCTCGCCCACGGCCACCTTCTACAGCGCTGTGACGTGCCTTCCGCGGGAAGAGCAGGGAGACGAAATATGTCGCGGCCTCGCCTTCAGTCTGTACAAGTACTTTGCCGAGCTGCCAGCCGACGTCAAGAGCGCATGGGAGACGCAGTACAGCTCGCTCGGCCGCCTGCCCTCGGCACCTGAGCTATTCTCCGAATCGCACGCCGCCATCGTCGCTGCAAAGATGGTCAAGGTCGACAATGCGGCAGATGTCATCGTGGATGTGCGTCATGCACTTGGAGAACAGACGCTATCATGGCTCGATCTAGATGTTGTACTACCCCAGGGAACCATTCAGAAGCTCGACGCGCGCGAATCCGCACAGTTCGACGAATCGGAAGACGACATACTGCAGCAGCGGTACGGCTCGTATGCACCCGTTGTGAAGCTGTTCGGGGAGGCAGCCTTCCTTCCCACTTCCAAACTGCGCCGCGCCCCTTCCAAGCCGACCGCCCTCAACCGATCCCAGTCCTTCTCGCGGAACCAGAAAGAAAACCTCCGGAGAGAGATGTGTGAGCTTCTGGATACCGAGGAGAACTACGTCAGCAAAGTGTACGAGCTGATCCACAGCGTGGCAGTGGACTTCAGGCAGAAAGCAAGACAAAAGCATGTCTCGAGCACAAGCCCGAGTGAACAGGCACTGAAAGCCCTCTTCCCCCCGAGCTTGGACAAGATACTCGAAGTCAATTCGCAATTCCTGGAGCAGATCCGCACCGTCCTAGAAGATACTGAAAATGACGCGATCCAAGACATTGAGCAAGCAACAGACGACATATTCGTTGCACCCCTGCGCGGACAGAAAGATCCACAAGACGTCACGGGAGCTGCAGCGCTGGCGAAGGCGCTTGTCGAGTGGTTCCCGCAGTTTGGAGAGTGCTATACGACGTACATGGCAGCCCACGCTGAATTTTCGCAACTATTGAAGGGCTTCACCAAGGATACCAGTTCCAGCTTCTCCAAGAGAGTGTATGAAACCGGAGAGCAACGGCTCATGTCCATGCTCATTGAGCCTGTCCAACGGCTTCCCCGCTACAACTTGTACATTGACAATATTGTCAAGCAGCTACCAGTGCGACATCCCGCAACCAAGATCTTCCTCAAGGCTCGGGACATCATCTCTGAGATCTGCTCGCGGGAAGGGCCGTCAGTCCAGCAAATGAAGGTGTTTGATCGTTTGCGCAAGATGGTCTTCTCCTGGCCACCTACCCTAAACCCGCAGGGCCGATTGATAACCGCCATGGACTTGGTGGAACTTTCAGCTCCTTACCATGGAGAGCTCAACGGCCCATCGACTACTGCAGGCATCCTTCTCCTTTTCTCAGACTCCGTTGTATTACTTCACAAGCCCAACGGCTGCACGACAACCGCACGTAGCTTACTCGCCGATCTGGACAACCCCAAATTCGCCGAGGCGTATGCTGGCTCAGCAGAGCTAATCTTCCACCAGCAACTGAGACTGTCCGATGTCTTTGTTAGCGAGCATTCGGAAGGAAACATTCTACAGCTACTCTCGCCAACTCCAACATCGAGCCAGCCTGGGCGACCGCGAAGCCGAGACCGGCAGAACCTCGGCATACGAATGTTTTACCTCCAGGGCGCTTATGAAGGCAAAGCTCAAAGATGTGTGGAAGAGCTGACCAAAGCAAAGGTCGAAGGTCGTTATGCTGAAACAGAGCGAGAGAGCCATAAGTGGGAAGTACGGACCGTGTCTGGAGATCTGAGCCTCTTCACCGCGGTGACCGAAGACCCTGCAGGGCAACCGATTGACGGTCGAGGAGAGCCTGCTAAAGTTCAGATCATGGTTGATCCGACCCGCCTGTCGAAACGCGCAAACATCGGCGACAATGGTATTGAATTGACTGTCTCTATTTCCATTCTAGACGATGGCTTCTTTGTTCTCGACGTCAATGGAGTCAACGGCTATGCAGCGCGCGACAAGTTAACCAGTGTTGAGTTTCTTCCGGTGTTGACGAAACGACTGGGCAACTTCTTCCAGCTGCGCAACAACATCAAGAACCCCTCCCTGGTTGAAGCTTACCTCTTCCGCAACCAACAGGTTCTCAAGGCCTTGAAGCTTCAACTTGACGAACCGAGCCGGATACAAGATGACAAGAGCCGTCCTCACTCACCCGTCAAGATGCTCTCCAATTTGTTTGGTGGCAGCGTCGGCAAAGAAGGTGGCGCACGCAAGCTTCAGCGAAACCCACCCTCACTGGGCGACGTCCAAAGGATGGCGCCTCCTCTTCCACCCACACCAAGTCGCACCCACAGTAGGGATGGGGAGATGTCTCGACCGACGTCCTCGAGCAAAATGATCGGCATCAATATTACCTCCCCAACCACCGACCCGCTTGCGAAACTTGAAGAGACTTTGGCCACTCTCATTCTGTCTTTACATGCCCGGAAAGGCAACATTGTGGGACGCTCAGTCCGAGCAAGGACGGTGGCAGACGAACTTCTGGTCAACGAAGTCTACAACGCTCTGTTGGAGAACCCAAGCAATCTGGACATGGCTGCTCAGTCTTCAGTCGATGTACTCTTCGCGGCCTTTGAGAAATTCCTAAACATTGCTTGGAAAGAAAAGATGGGGCCCATCCTGTCTCATGCCACACTGGTCTCTCTGCAGATGAAGTCCGATAGCATGTACCCAGGCGAGTTTGAGGATTTCTTCCGGACTACCTACGATGGGCTATCACCCCAGAACCAACGATCTTTACGGGCCATCATCAAGTTGCTTGCGGAGCTCCTGGACGGCATGGGCAATGACGGCGACCGTGGCATCTTGACAGCTGCTTTTGCGGAGATACTTGTGCCTGAGGGAAGCGCGAACGACTTCATCTCCTTGATCGATAGATTCATCCAAGACATTGACGCCCTCTTTCCTGCTCAACAAAGTGGCATGAATACACCCAACTACGGATCTGTGGACTCTAGGGGCCGCTCTATCGCTGCAGGCTCCATCAACTCGAATACGTCGTTGAGGAAGCGCTTTGGCCTTGGATCTCTCAACAGGGAGAACAGCAAGTCCGAGAACGAGTCCAAAGTGGGTTCGCTGTGGCGATCCTTGAGCAAGAACAGTCATATGGGAGAGACTCAGCCATCCAGTTTGTCTAAAGCTGGGCCTGCATCTCTTGGCCGTTCTAACTCTACAGATGCGAACATCCGCGCATCGCCAAAGCGTCCGTCTTCGCGCGACCGTCCAACAGTGCTGGGCACGTTTCCTTTCGAAGCTCCTCAGAGTAGCCCCGGTCGGTCATTCTTGGGTCAACTGAGCTCTGTTGCGGAGGTAGTACCGTCTTCTGTGGGACCTCCCCGCAAGAAGAGACGCTCTTCTCTGAGCGACCTCAGGATGTTGCAGGATGCTAACGATGCGCCTGCGTGGTCTCCACAGACTCCTCGTCGCCCTGAATCCACTTTGCTCAACGATCGACAGCTGAGTGCTTCGCCTCGCTCTCCATCTCGAACTACGCCGTCACCGATGAAGCACTCTTCGATACCGACACCTACCCGGCTTGGATCACCAATGCGTAGGGAGAACTCGTCAATAAACCTGCTAGACCGTGCAGGTAATGTCAGACCCAAATCTGTATCGACCAAACCGGAGAAGAAGGACGAGGTCATTATCAAGTCCTACACACCGTCCAAAAAGCGGACGGAATCTGTCACCGGCATACCTTCCTTCAAGCCCACCGCTGGCTTGTCCGAGCGTCCCACGTCTGGCAACACAGTCAAGCTCCCGCCTTCATCGTCGCGCTTTCCGACAAAGTCCGGTTCGTCAGCAAGTCCGCCTAAGAAGCTGAAGATGCAAAGTCCTCAAAAGCTTCGCGAACGTCTTCAAACTCAGCAACGCGATATCGAATCCGCTTCCAAAGACTTACAATCCGAGCTCAGCGCAATCGGTCACGAGCTTTCAGCCCGCGCCACTCCTCGTCTCACCACGCAATCCTCTGCGCCACCTACCCTTACCGAAAAGCCGCTGGAGGTACGTGTCGCTTCTTTGGAAAAGACACTCAAGAGTACTCTCGATGCCCTTTCGAACCGTTCCTCCGCCATATCCCAAGATGTTTCTACTTCCCTACAGGTATCGGAAGCGCGCGCGAAGCACCTCGATCAGCTTTATCGCGATATGAATGCAGAGAACGATGCTTTGTACGCAAGGTTCAACGAGGAACTGGAGAAGGTGGAGAGGAGTGTGCGGAAGGGTAAGGGTGGGGAGGAGGTTGACCGCCGCCTGAAAGCCAGTGAGGAAGAGTCGGCACGGTTGAGGAAGGAGAACGCGAGGTTGAAGAGGGAGGTTGCGGGCCTGAAGGCTCAGCTTAGGGAGTGAGTTGTGGGTTTCCAATGCCCATTGACTCGTACCAAGCCCTCGCGAATTGTTCTTCGCATGAATGTTGACGTGGTGCAGGTCGCGCAGACGACGATCAGAGCGCGACGGAAAAGTTTCTTTGGCGCTTCGAGCATCTTACGCTTGCATTGTTATGGCGTTTTGTAGATTTTGTTGTTGGGTGTGTCATGGGATTCGGGTTGCTGGGCGCTTCATGGTAAACTTCTCGGTTGTGGTGGGATTGCTGGTTTTGCTGCCGTTTTTCGTGCTTTTCATTGGGCTGGGGTTGTGCTAAAGGGTTGGTGGGTTGGTGAATTGGTTGGACTGGACGGATGTCATGTGTAACGACTATGAAATACCATGTGCATACTTACTTTGTATCTGAACTTGGCTCGTGTGCTGTCGCGGTGTAGTGGGAAACAACCTTTCCGAAAAGTCGTCGTGTTTGTGCCCACATTATTATGCAAGTAGACGTCGTTGTGGCGCAAAACGGAGCACTCGGTGATTCTAAGCAGAGCCAAGCCTAGACATAGAAGACGAAATATGAGTCGACAAAGCTTATGCAGAGAGGCCTCAACACCTGATGTGTCGTGCTAGTACGCTCGCTTTGGTGAAACTCTCGACGAACCAAATCGCTTTGCTAGGATGTGTGTATGCGGGGACGGGACGGGGGCAAAATACTTGTCACCGCAGTACTTCAGTAAACCATACGCCTAAAAGACAGCCATGCATGACGTCATTTCTCAACCGTTCCTTAGGCTCACCTAAAAATTGCCCGCTCTCAAGGTACCGTTATGACGATGCATTGTAGCGAAAATAGACGACCTTCGATGCATTTGCCCGTTTCAGAGCACGCTATGAGCTTCGACCAAATCCTCCGGTCGGTACACGAGCAAATGTTACGACTTGGCCATGTTGTCAGGCTATTGCGGCAATGTAAATAGTAGATCCTCCGCCATGCTGTGAGGCTGTTGCGGCGGAGCGCATCGTACATGCCAAGTGAAAACTAAGCGGGAGAGCGAGACACCGAAAACCTTGGATCGTGCACGAAGCGTGGAGATAGTGACTTCCTAGCATAGTTGTGATTACGCGAATCATAACGCCAGCCATACGCCAGCCATGCGTTTCCTGCAAAGTCTTCCCCGCATGGGGAATTGATTGCCGTCGGTGTTGGTCTGAAACGCTAGACTAATCTGGGAGGTATCGTGGCCAAGCCTCGTGTACAGCTTCAACTCGGGGCTGCGCAAGAGCTAATCTCCACCTTAATCCAACTATGTTGTCACCGCCCCTAAATGCTCAGCCATGGGACGCCTCGATGGACATGAACGAAAGCAAGTTTGATGCTTTCTGAGGACTGTGCCGACATTGTTATAAGGTAGGTGAATCCATCATCGAAATTCCATCGTCAAACAAACAACACATTATCTCATTACATTTCCTCCTCCATCTTTCATACGTCAACTTATTTTGATATGCTAGGATCACAGAAACTTGTTGGCAGCCGCAACTTTGCGCATGTCGTAGCACTCGGCCTCTTCGCCTCCAGCTCGGCTACACCAGTCCCGCCTACAAACGCAAGCAAAAGCGATGTGTGCCTTACCCCTGGCTGCATCAAGGCGGCTTCTCATATCTTGAGCAGCCTGCATCCCCAGCGCGAGTCAATTGACCCGTGTGAAGACTTCGATCAGTGTACGTCCCCCCTAGCAGACTTCTGCGTATCCTGCTTTATTAACCCATGACTCTTAGATGTCTGCGGTGGATTTCCGAGTCAATACCCCGTCGAGGAGGTCTACGGAACCCTCAACTACATGAACGATGTCAACCAATACATACTCCGACAAATTCTGGAGAAGCCCTATCCGAACCGCGGAAACCAGTCAGATCCGGACGACAAAGCCATCTTCGATCTAATGGTCAAAAACTATAATTCATGCATGGACAACACAACGATCGAGAGTTCTGAGCCTACAGAAGCCTTGGAGATGGTCGCGAAGCTTGCTGAGCTGTTTCCTGTGGAGGATTACAGCTCTAACGAGACAATCACGGAGGCGGACCATCAACCATTGGCAGACGCTATCACGTACTTGGCTAAGAACGGGGTGCCTCTTTTTGGTGAATTCTGGACGGCGCCTGATTCTCAAAACCCCGTAAGTGCCCTGTCCCTCTCACCAACATGCAAGTTGCTAAAAACAAATCAGGATGTTACGGTGCCTTTCTTCGGAATCAACATGAAATCTGATCGCACCTTGCCCGTCCCGAACGTTGCGCTCGCAAGCCTAACGCTGAAGGTTGATGACCTTGCAGAGGCACTGAAACCCATCTTACCAACGAATACAACCGGTGATGCTGTGCCACAACTGGCGAAGAACTTGCTAGACTTCATGGAAGCTTGGGTTGCGCTACTCAGTGGCATTTCCACAGATGAGGGTATTGCTCTTGAGGTATGCGGCATTATACAAGTGGATGTCGTTCTTCTTGAAAGCTAACGATGTTTCAGGGATCGCTTTATACGACTACGGTCGAAGAAGCCGCAAAGAGCGCCCCCAATCTTGTTATCGACAAGGTCATCGACGCTCTAGCGCCGTCCGGTTATGAATCTCAACGCATGGTCTTCCACTATCCCGACACACACGCGAATCTCTCTGCATTGATCTCAAAAACGCCTCGATCAACCATACAGACCCTCATGTTCTTCACGGCTTACAGTAGTCTCGTGCCCTATATTGCCGGATCATCGGTTCGTTATACCAAGCTCCCCGCCACGACTTGTGCTGCATGAGACACATGCTGATAATCTGCAGGCCCTCACTCCCAACCGATGGGACTTTTGCTTCACCTACATAGACCAGAGTGTGTCTTGGATTGCGAGCAAGTTCTTCATTGACGAGGCATACACTGATGAACAACGCGAAGTCACGAAGACTATGGCCGATGAACTCAAGGAGGGTTTCATTGGCCGAATCGAATCCCGAGACTGGATCACGGACTCTACGAAAGCGTTGATCGAGGAGAAAGCTGAGGAGATGTTGATCGGCATTGGAACTAACGAAATCGTAAGTACTCCTCAAATTCTTTTATTTCCCGGATTTGTAGATCATTTCTTGAACATAGACTAACTGGAGTGTTCTTTTAGGGGCCAAATGTTTTGAATAGTTCCGACCTCGCCAAGTACTACTCCCCGATCAATATCACCAACTCACTTGCTTCTAATGTCGTCTCACTCCGCCAATGGGCTGTCACCGACGCTTGGAATAGACTCTCACGGCCTCTTGATCGTACGATCTGGCCTATATCTTTTGTCTCCGCCTACACCGCCAACGCGCGCCAGGACATGTATCGCAACAAAATTATGGTTCCGGCTGGCATCACACAAGAGCCTCTATTATATCCCGGTGCACCCAGCTACCTCTCCTACGGATCCCTAGGCCTTATCGTCGGTCATGAAATAACCCACGGATTCGACTCCAACGGTCGAAAGTGGAACAACGACCGACAAGTCAGAGAGTGGTGGGACGACTCTAGCGTCGCCGAATTCACCAACCAGACGAAGTGTTTCGTGGAACAGTACTCCAAGATACAAGCTGTCGACCACAATGGTACCCCTTTCCTCAACGTCTCTGACAACAAGCCCATGTACGTCAACGGCGTTCTAACGCTTGCGGAGAACATTGCCGACGCTGGTGGCGTTGGTAACGCTTTCGATGCGTGGAAGAAACACGATCAAAAGGCGCCGTCGCAGACGCTCCCAGGCCTCGAGGGCTTTACCAAAGAGCAACTGTTCTTTGTGGGCGCGGGGCAGACGTGGTGCAACAAGTACACGGCAGAGGGCATGGCGGAATATTTGACAACGAATGTACATGCACCAGCCTTTGCCAGAATCAAGGGATTTACGCAGAACTCGAGAGATTTCAAGGAGGCGTTTCAGTGTAAGGAGAAGAAGCCGGTTTGTGAGTTGTGGTAGATAGCCATGTATCCTGTACTTGCCAGTTTGTAAACTCTATGCCAACGATATGACATGTAATATAGTCTATGTTTATCTCATCAAACATACCGCTTCACTGAACCGCCTAAGCATCCGTGACATAGACTGTCATGTCACCGAAACAATTCGCACTTCCTCAGTCTCTCTTCGCCTAACTGTCTGTACCATACGTCCTGTCCGTCTTCAGCTGCTCGTATAAATCCATATACTCATCGGTCGAGGCTAGTAGAATGACTGCCCGTTATTCTGGGGTCGCATCCATTCCCTTCCGGCTTACCAAAAAGCGGGAACAGCCTGCGACGTGGAAGAAAAAGGATGCGCTGCTCCTCTCATCGTGCAGCTAAACTTTACTAACTCACAGCATTATGCTAATTGAAATCTCCAAAAGCAAAATATTCGTTCACTCCCGCTGCGGATTTCTCGCTTAAAATAATGGAGGAGGTTGTTCTCGCTTCCAAAATCCTGCCTTGGCCGTGCATGGTAGCGTCCTCGGATAGCGCACGCATCCCCACACCACCAGCAAGAGAGCCCAAAAACAACAAAAACATACAACAGCGGGTATTCGCTAGTGGTCACCCACCTAACTACTAATCCGCCGGTACAATGCTTAAGTACAGCTGAGCGAACGGGAAGCTCTGGATTCATTGTCCTATGGTCGTATGTGGAAGAGAATGCTGGTTGTGTGGTACAGAATATTTAGATTTAGTCCGGAAAGCGTATCAATCTGTTACCAACCGGCGTTACCAACTGTTAATACTGGCCCAGGTTCAGACCACACACTCTAATCTCGGCTGCGACCCATTCAGATAATCGAATTTGATCAATTAACTAATCGCGTTTTTGGATTGGTTCCATGTCACGGTGACCGACCTCAGGGTCGTCAGTGCGTGTCGGCAACCTCATACAAAGCTGCCAAGTGGCGAATCATAGAAGTGGCCTTCACCCTTTTGTAATTAGATGACATGTTTTACAGTAGGAGTAGCAATTGACCTAGTAACAAGCTCATCCAGTCCACTCATTCACTATCTGCTGGATAAGACGTATCGCTCTCCATACCTACACGGAACAGACGACTACGTACGGCTATCTAGCCATCCACTCCTTTTCGTTCTCAGCGGCGATGACGTCTTCATACTTGTGACCCATAAGCCACTCATTGACATCCTTCTTATCTGCGTATTTGGAGTAAAATTCGTCCAGGATGTTGTCCATATCTAGAAGAACAATTAGTGGATGTTGTAACCGTTTGAAGTAGGAAGTTACCTTCGGGGGAGGTATGCAGAGAAGGCTGTAAGGAAAATTGAGACGGTGTTTCTCTTAGCAGTACAAGAGTTGTAGGCAATGTAGTCCCTTAATATGTGTTAGCATATCTCACGCTGAAGAAACCCTTGCAGACCTTTTGGTATGGTGAAAATGAACGGACGTTCAACGGACAAGCCATTCTCCTCATCATCAAAGCAATTTTCGGCCGCCATCCGAATCATCTCATGCATTAAGAACGTATTTGGCATAAGCGTTGGCCTAACTAAAGCTATGTCTAGAATTAGTAAAGTGAATAAATAGGGGCTACTAAAACAACATACCTATGCAACTCATCCAATCATCAGCATTCTCATGGTTGTCCGATGACTGTTCAAGCTGATTGTTCATGCTTGCTTCGTTCTTATAAGCCTCTTGCTCAAACCGGAATGCCTTGAACGCTGGACCGGCATTGATGCGCATCAAAGTGGCCGGGAAGCTGGAATGAGTGGAAATGGCCGAATGACCACGTCGATAGGTAGCTCTAATCGCATAAGAGAGCTTAGCATTTGCGGACGAGACAACAGGCCGATATATCCTGCTAAGCATGGTAGATGGCGATTGGGGGTAAAGGTAGAAGTGTCTGCCGAGGCGAGAGTTTCGATTTAGAGGTTGGACGGTAGAACATATATCCGAATAACTAAGGTCCGTGCCAATTAACGATGACTAATGCGTCGGATTTGGACACTGGTGTGGCTACCCCCACTTGGCATATCACGTTCACTTTGCCATCACCGCTCGCGCAAATTTTCATGAACTACGAGGCAAACTACTGCTTCACCCATTATAGCGCCTGCTACTAGACATCTTCTCTCTCCTTACCCCCCGAAGTTCACTTTCTCACCATCCAACACTACGTACTTCACCACGATGGTTGGCTGGCAGAGCTGTCCTTTCTGGGCACATATCAACATCCTCAACTTGCTAAGCATCGACCCCCACACTACTGATTTGACGTGGGAGATTGTAGATGCTCGTCCGCGATAGATAGTGAAGAAGCTGCGCCTAAAAGGCCCTGCTGTTATACTTCCGGATGAGGTGTCCGTCAAGCTAATCAACGCTTTCCGCACTGAACTCTTTAATATATTATACCCGTCTGCTGAGCATGGCAAGGAACTCCACGTAGGCAACGCGACTTTCCATTACCGGAACGAGCTCGCCAAGGCTCTGGATGAGATTAACGACGTAAAGCTCAGCGGATATTGTCGGACATGGGATGCTGAGAATGGTATACCTGGTAATTGGCTTGGTGCAGACATTAGTGATGGTGATGGCCTGGCGGGCTCTTCGGCTGCGCTGCCAGCGCAGTGTTTCTCTACGGTGGCACAAACTGTGGGCATAACCTAACATCACCAAAGCATGCAAGCAATGCTGAATTTGTCTAAGACTAGCACGGCTGGATTACCAACCGCGATGAACGCCTATGTGCCGGGTGAGCCTACGGGTAGAGAAGACGATCCGATTCCGCTCGACGCCGGCACACGCGATGACCCGATCTGCTATGATATATTGGGACTAGCGCATTCGTCCAGGCTTGGCACCTGGACCTGGACCTTAGTCGCTGGCACGTCTCTCTAGGTAGAACAACAACTTTGTACAATACTTTTGTGTGCCTCTTTGGTTGAGCCTCTGTCCCCGCGTCCGGATACAGCACGATCGACCTTGGCAGCGACAGCGCCCCAGAGCCCGCCTACATCTACAACACACAGGCCCTCGTCCTAATGCCAATGCACCAGCGAGATAAGTTCCGCCTCACAACGCCGTCCTTTCCCCCCTTCACGCCGATGGATCATGAAGCTAGACATAGTACTCAAGCGGAATCAGGCGCCCCATTTATCCGCGTAGGATCTGTCTGCTTTCCTGCACCATTGTTATGTTACAGGTTTCGTATACGGTGGTAAAACAATCGTGGTGATGCAGGACGATGCAGCTGCTAGTATAAGGCGTCAGGTACAACACCGTTATAGATGTGCTTTGTAGTCTTTGTGCCTGACTCTAAGAGCCAAGTCAGGACAGAAGGAAGCAACGATATTGGCTTCAACGTTGTCTCTGCCCTCAAAAAATCCATTTGAAGGCTAATATTCAATTGTTCTCGATTAACGTCATTGGCGTTCCCGTTGCCGGCTCATATTCGTCCCATACTTGCAAAATCCAGTCACTATTCTAGCTTTGTTATGCTCGATACACCCACACCAAGCTCCTCCATGAAGAGCAACATGGAATCAAGTCCATCCTCCTTCGCCACTTCCACGGCTTTCGCACCAATCTCACCCTCCAGAACAGCACCTTTCTCCATCAGTTCAAGAACAATGTCCTTCCGCTCAAACCACACAGCACTAACAACCGGTGGCGGCTCTCCTTGGTCGAAATCTACACCATGTGCTATAAGCATTCGTACCTAGCAGTTAGGGTCAGTAAAGCTCTTCCAGGGGTCTTGGTACTCAGTGTTGTATGTCAGAGGCAGTTCGGCCTCATAATTACGACACGGTATGGAGCTCAGAGTGACGTACCACATCCCATCGCCCCTTCTTCGCTGCTTCTCCGATTTCGTCCCCTTCCATCCCTGCGCCATGATCCAGCAGCATTTGTACGATTCCTTCAAAACCGCCTTGTGAAGCTGACTTGAGTGGCCGGTAGTGGCGAGATGGCTGTCCATCTCCACGCACCAGTGCTCCAAGGCTAATTAGATGTTGTGCCATCTCTTGCCACCCGTGCCAACATGCCCTGTCCAAAGCTCCCACCAGCTGCTCAGCTGATAAGTCCGCGTCCGGTGTAGTCCCTCTCTCACGCATGATCATATTGAACGTTTCCACATACGGCGTTGTCAAAGCATTCCCCAACTGCTCGAGACGATATTTGCACCACTTGGTGAAATGAAACGGGTGCCATTTAGGCAAACATCTCCGTACCATGCTCGGTGTACCGTGTAGCGCGACGCTCGATAATATGGTGCGTTTGACGCCATCAACGTTTTCCGACACCGAACGTTCGAAACGAGAATGGGAACAGTCGTGCCGCTTTTGTAAGAGCAGGTCGAGTGCGGTGGTGTTGCCACCAATTACTGCGGTCAAGTAGGGGTGGCCGAAGGCGCCTGCAGTTATCCCCAACGTTGTTGGATTTGCTCCAAGTTCTTCGATTATCGTTAAGTTGTTCGTATAAGCTGCGGCTGCCATCAGGTCGTAATTGTACTCTTGTTCGCTGTATCCGTCGTCGGGCATGTCGTCAGGCCCGAGCCGACCCATGCACATGGCTGCCATGGTGTATTGAGCATACTTACCGTACGAAGCTCGGGTGCAAAGTAGCCCGATGTACGTCTCGTAGTCTGTTAAGTTGTTGTGATCCTCAGTCGCTAGCCGCATTGCTATACGCCGAATTCCGTCCCATGTTGGAGATACGGGCAGTTTGGGGTTGAGCAGTCGGCGGGACATGTAATTTATGCCAACCTTGCCCATTTTGTTCATTCGAATGGGACAGTCATCTAGCAAGTGTGATTCATTGATTACGTGTATCAGTTCGCTGGCCCAGAAATCTACATTGCTGTTAGCAACGCTTTGTAAAGGGTCACGCACTCACGGTTTACGAGGCGTAGTCGAAATGCGCGTCTGATGCCGCGCACTCGTATGCATGCCGCCAAAATGGCTCGAAAGAGCTCTACAGGCAAGTGCAGGAGAGCGGCGGGAGTCATGCCGGTGTTGCGTGGGACATGTGTTGTGAGAGTTGATGCCTATAAGCTGGTAGAGTAAGAAGCGCACACTTTCAAGTGAGTATTACAGGGCGGAGGATCGGCGCTTTAGCAAAAAATCGCGGGTGGGTGTGTCCGACGGAACAGACCCGAGAAACAACCACGCCTCGAAGTTAAACAAACCGGACGAACCATATAATGGTTTACGAGCTAGATGTTTTCGCGGTGCAACCCACCATACGCAATTTGGGTGTGTCGCACATCTGGTTGGCAAGAAGAACGACGTCGAAGATGGGAGAGATATTGGTATCGGTAGGGTCGCTGGAGTTAAGCGAGATAGCTGATCATCACGGCGCCCTAATGTCACCACTCTCCGCATGTATTCTCATGGACCGGAAGCGGCGTTGTTTACGATCTCGCAACGCATACATGGGTTGGTGTGACGCTATATCAAGATCTCTAGTTTTGGGAGGAGTGGATGGTTAGCGTTTTGCTAACCAATAATTGGACTAGTGTGCATTGGTATCGACAACAACATGTTTAACGATACGAAAGAACGCCGGATACTAAGAAACCAAAAGACGACGCATAAAGCTCTACAGGTGTAAAGTAGGATGTCGGCGTGAAGCTTCTCGGCCGATTGAGGGACTTTGGGTCAGAATTAACACGTCTCAGATCGATGAAGGCTTGACGCAGAGTTGACCGCGGAAGACCTCGTCGACAGACGAGGACTTTTAGGTAGCGAGGGATTTAGCTCTTGGGGTGTATATCGACTAATCAGCCTGGGATTTGAAGGCAGTCGAATACAGCGTACTTTCGGGAACAACGTGTACCATCTCGTAAGCCTCGTTGTCAGCGACAGAGCCTCGTCGGGTCGATTGGTTCATTGTTGGCGAAGGGGACTGAGATTGAGGTCGACGTGTAGCTATACAGTTGAGTATCGAGAGTGCGTGCGGAAGAGCTATGGTCACTTACCAGCCCGAGTCTCGGGTCCCTGGGTATCTATCGACCAAGTAGCTTGCGCGCTACGAGTACGCTTTCGATGTACACACTTTGCAATCTCAAAGCCGATTATGGTTGCAGCCATTATGACGCCGAGGGCCTCGAATAGGATGGTCGTCCACTCTGGCTCCTTACGTTCGTATAGGGTGGGAGGTGTTGGTGTTGGTGGGGCTGTAATGTTTACGGCGTGACGCGACTGGGGCTTGAGAGTGCTGAACGTGGTGAGGGGACGAGCCTGTGCTAGTCCAAGGAGATGCGAAGTGATCACGAACTTGGATAGCATCATGGTACGCGATGGAGTTTGGGGGAAGTGGTGGAGATATGATCAGATATTCAAGTTGATAGTGGAAGTGATGGAGATATGATCAGGTATTCAAATTGACAGTGGAAGAGGTGAGATGGTTGAGGGTAAAGTTGACGGCCGAGGAATATAGATCGCTGTAGGCTGGCAGTGTCACCACCAATCATTGCCAGGCGACTGACCGCCAGCTTACCAGAGCACTGCCAGGCGACTGACGGCGGGCTTTCCAGAGCACTGCCAGGCGACTGACGGCGGACTTACCAGAGCACTGCCAAGCGGACGACGGCGGGCTTCGAAGAGCACTGCCAGGCGAAATCGAAGAGCACCCTGGAGCATCAAGTTGTCACGCTCTCCTGAATGCAACAGACATACCGACCAATCGCTGGAGTACCAGAGAACACTGTCGCTCGTTAGCAATTTTTGTCGAGGAAAGTATTGCCCAGCTCAGCTTGGCAGTGGTCTGCAGGCGAACATTCGCGCATTTCGCATGGGACAGCACCGGCGTGCAGTAATTCATTGCCGACGGCACGCAGTTCGATAAAACTATTCGGAGAGGTCTCAGTACGTCTTGTCATGTACAGTAGCCCCCGCTGCCTTGTTTTTGCGACGCGTCTTGGACTCTGAGTTCGGCAGCGAATGATTGCATGGCCAGTGGCCGAGACGGCGCCTCGTCAGCACTGCCACATCGCATCAGATGGCTGCCGCAGGCCGCCTGGCGCGGAAAGAACGACGGCACTGCCAGCCAAGCTAGCGCCTGGCAGTGCTCCTGTCGTGTCACTCGACACCTGAACGCGACACCAGTACGTTAATCAAAACGCCGTCCCCGGCAGTGTAGCATGGTGTCTCCTCTCTCATGCGAAAGCAGCGTTTTGTCAATAGATCCTCCTCGTGTCCGCTCTAGCCGTTTGCCATCACGTTTCCTGACATCCGCTTCACTCGGCTCGGGTCCGCTCTGGAGGGCACCACGCAGGTAACGGGAATTTAGCACAGCATGCCGAACCAGGTATGAGCCACAAAACTCACCGAAGCAAAAGCTAAACTTGAGCAGAACCCCACAAAAACGTACTCATGCCAATTCTGCGAAGCAACATTCACCCGGTGGACGATACTCCGAGGACATCTCCATTCCCATCTCGGGGTAAAGCCTTATCGATGTAACATGTGCGAGGCCGAGTTCGCACGCCAATCTGATAGGAAGCGACACATGAATAGTCATGCGAAGAAGACGTTTCCATGTGAACGGTGTGGAAAGCCATTCACCCGCAACTCTAACATGAAGAAACACGCGCAGTTTTGTGAGGCACCCATATCCGATCAGACCCCCGTGTCGAACGAAGATCAAGGCGACCGCGTCAATCGCCGTGGCAGCGAAAAAGAGTGCAATGCGGATCCAGGCTCGTCAAGACGCGAGTTATCTTGGGCGTTCATCAGCGCACTGATTACCAATCCGAACCAGTGTTGTATTGAACGTCTGCGTAAAAACGCCATGGCGATTGCCAACTCCGCCGACTGCCGGCGCAACGTCGACTACATTGGTAATTGCACTGCTAATGTTGTCCTGTATCCGGGTGCTAGAGCTAAAATGCTATCTAGACTTAAACCCTTTGATACGGTATCTCGAAGCGGTAAATGATGACAATGCTTGGGCGCTTGGACTGAAGCTCATTGAAGGTATGGTCAAGGCGGAGGGACTTCGCCTGCTACGTGTCGAAAAGGGTCACTGTTCGCAGGCGGATTTGTTACCCCTCATTCGCGACTTGGAGGAAGATGATACGCAGAGTAAGGGTTCTGTCTACACATGTAGTGCTAATCTGTCTCCCAGTGCAGCTAGCTAACAAATAACATAGATTGGGAAAACTTGATAGGTTATGTTCAAAAGGTGGACGACGAAGAGATTCACGATGTTGGATTTATGACAATTGATACTTTGCTACCTAACTCAGAATGGTTTATGGATTAGTCTAAAGCTTGGTGATATCGATGGAAACACTCAGGATCCAAGGGTTCTTCCTCTCGCAGCTGAAAAGCTGGGGTATCAACTCTGTACTCAAACACTGTACATAAACGCGGTAACTGTCCTCTCAAGCTAGCAGTAAAGCATCCACCTGAGTTGGCAACGCTCAGGATAGTCGGCTCCAGCACGACCTGACTTCGTAGCTAGTGTGCTCGAGTCCCGTCTAACTCAAAACGCATACTATGGTTGACCATCTCCAACATCAATGCCGGAAAGTTCCCTATCATGTCCTTTTGCACGGGAACTACACCGTTACCATTGTACTTGCTAGGAGAACATTTACAAGACGCTTGCATGCCTCTGCGAAGCAGTCGGGGAGCCTTTGGATTCGTACGTACCGAGCTAGCTAGTGATTAGACGAGGATGAATAACATCGCATGCTCGACTTCTCTGTTCGCACACAATCAACCGAAACCTGCATCTGGTCCCGCCGACGCCTCTGGACCGTGGTTACACACTGCATGAACCGACCTCACGAAGATTTCCAGAACAGTCAGTCTTGAACACGAAGAATCAAAAAGCAGAACAAAGACCAATGCCATGATGTACTCTTCATTCTTCATTACTACCACCACTCATCATCCCAATGCACTTGCGACAACGTATCCATAAGCTAAGCAACGCTCATCATAGCATGACGTTCCATAAAACACCGCCAGATGCTCACATCCATGCATGAACGCTCGGTACGATACCGACACCTAGCTGTTCCAACCCGAGAAATCGAACGAATAAACAAAACTTCTTCAACCACCATGCTGGGCCGACTCGATCGATCGAGGGGGTATATCGCCGCTGAATTAAGGAAAGAAGTGGAAAACTTGATTGAAGAGGAAAAAAAGGGCAAGAGGATTAAAGGAAGTATAAAAGTATACAAAAGAAAACGCAGCGTAGTCGTGAGAAGAGGGATCAAGCTGAATGTGTGGGTGATCGTAGAATGCGTCGTTGCTATGCCGCGTCCGATATCGTCACAAATTCGGTCCAAATGCGTGTTTTCGTTCAAGCCGTTGTAGTCTCGCTATGGCCATGGCGCGAAGTCAGATTGCGCAGCCGCTCCGCAGTGCGTTTCCTGGAAATGCTCTTTTCGCCGTTTGCCTTGCCCTGAACAACGGCAGTCCAGTCCTCCCAGTCACTCGCCATCTCGGTAAGTACGTTGCCCATGACCTGGGCGCTGGCCATGAGACCATGCTGCTCGCCTTCGAGGATCCTAACCTCGCACTTGCGCATCAAGCGACCTAGCCATCGGACGTTGTCGACCGGTACGCGAGAGTCCTTGCTGCCATGGTGGATGACCACGGGACGGTTGATGTCTTCGTAGCGGAAGCCGATGGATTGTTTAGTCTCCAAACAAACAATAAGATCCGTGGCAGGATTAGCGTTGGCGGTTGCGCGGTCCCATATGGCAAAGGTCAGTCGCTCATCATACTCATGCTGGCGCTCGCGACCTGCTACGGAAAGCGCTTCCTTCATACTCTTCGCGTTTTCGTAGTTGGGATCCATAGGATTGGCCAGTGCTAGTGACAACGAACTTGCGCTTGGCAGAACCTGATCCATCCTCATCATCGATTCGCGTCTGGATTCCTTGAAGTGCGGTCGTACGGGCGGCTGCTGCGGTGACAGGACTTGTGGACTGACACTTTTGCGTTTCGTCTTGGGTGAGTTTTTCGGCCCACTACGCTGCAAGCTGGCGCTTGTTGCACTGAGAAACGCGGAGTTGGCGACTTTGAGAAGCGATGGAGGCAGAGCGCGCAAGAAGCGTTGCGACCTGGGCAGCTGTTGTGTAGGTGGCTGATCTTGGCTGATACCAATTGGCTCCATTTGAGACGGAGGGATCCAAGGTGCAAGGAGATGCACTCGCCCACGAATGTGCTGGGGCATCCGCAGTGATGTGGCAAGTGCGTACACTGCGCCCGCCGAATGTGCAAGGAGCGAGAATTTGGTGATCTTCAAAGCCTGGCATATCACGAGGACGTCGTCTATGTGTTGTCAGCATTATATTCGAAATCCAATAGAGTATGACAAGGCTCACCTGGCCAGCTAAGAGGGGTGCCATTAGGATCGACCTGGCTGCCCCCAATACCTGGACGATCCGGGGTAATGAGCCTCAACTTCAAGGTCAATGCGAGCTGGTCGTAAAAGGACATGACGTATCTGGTCAAGCCCATGCCGACGCACACGAACACTGCAAACCCTTGGGGGTCTCCGACTTCGGAGAAGGATATGATCCGTCCTGTCTGAGGATGGCGTATCTTTTGCGACAGGCGTGGCGCGTTGAGATAGCGGTCGACATCCATGTCAATCGAATCTGCGCTGGTAGGACGCTCCTCTATGACTGGGTAAGGTGGCTTCTGCACTGGCACTGCTCGCACCTGTACCCCCCTCGTGACTGCCGCGTGGATGGCGTCAACCTTGTCGTTGTGCGACCTTTCTGCTTTTGCGGGCAGATCCGGATGCGACCATCGCTTCTTCTTTATCTGCGGACGCTGCTGGAAGCTGTTTGACCGGGGCATGCTGAGCGAGAGGTGTCGGGTCGCAGTATCCTCGCTGGTAGAACGAAGTGGTCCCTCGCTGGATGCGCCACTCGTTGCACGCGCCATGTCCTTGGGTGCCGTATTCACACCCATGATGATCGATCCGGTCTTCTCACGGCCCACTGCAGACCGCCCACCAACTGCTACCGACTTGGTGTTCCGTGGTGGCGTGTCGCTGGATTGCGTTCTGCCCGTTCTCGTCGAGGCACTGCTGCTGCTGGGCGGTGGAGGCTGCGCGGCTGCGCTCTCCCCGAGTGTCTGAACGGCGAGCCTGTAGTTGATGGGAAGCGGGGTAATGTCGTCTCCATCGTTAACGGTTAAGCTCCTGGTCCGTGAGTGGCCCTGTCTCCCTTGCGTTTCGCGGGTTTCGCCTGCTTCCTTCGGTTCTGGTACGCGGGAGCCTCTCCACTCTGGCGGCGTGGGCTGCATTGATTGTTGCAGCGTGATCCCCAGGACTTTGTGCGCTTTTGCAGGGTCCTGCACTCGCTTTTCAGACAGGCTTGACACGGACGAGGTTGGGGACAACTCCACGCTCGCAACTGGTGAAACGCGCGCCACCCCTGGAGAAGCCCCTGCATCAACCCCAACGGGCAGCTTGCCGGCTATTTTGTCGCGCAGCATTTTCTGTTTTCTAAGCTCTCGAATTCTGCGGGCGACTTCATCTTCCTCAGCCTCGAGTTCCTTGAGGATGATCTCCTTGACCGTCGCTTCCTGCACCACATTCTCATCCTCTTCAGGGACCGTGTTGGTCTTGTACGAGTCATTTCGATTGGTCCTGCTGCTGCTGCGAGCATGGCTCCTCCTGCCTTTTCGCGAAGGACTCCCCGAATGCCTGAGCGAAGAACCACGCTCCGGGATCAGGCTGTGCTCCTTTGGACTCCCACCATCTTGGCTATTCAGCAAGTTCACTCCATTCCGCAGCGGACTCATGTTTCTCTTGGGATATCGTTGCTCGGCTCGCGACGACTCTGCGACGACTGGTTCCTCCTTGATCGTGTCCTCGGCGAGCGGAAGCTGTGGTGCAGGCTTTCGTGTGGTGTCGGGTGAAGCGGCGACTTCTGGTCCTTGGATGGTTGTGCGTTTGCGCTCGGCGTCCTTCATTCTCAAGTGCTCGCGCGAGCCCATGTACATTAAGCTCCGGTGCCCTCTAGCGCTTCTCTTGCTCTCAGACGAAGTCCTGTTGCTGGCGTCGGAGGTCTTTCTCGGGATTCCAGCCTCGATGCTAATGTTGCCAAAGCTGCTCGCTGACCGCCCAGAATGCGCCGACTGCAGCGACGCGGAGCTACCCCCGCTTCTGCCAATGTAGCTCCTGAGCGAATGCTCCTTGTCCTTCTTCTTCGGCGCTGTCAGGGGCGAAAGGCCGGATGGCGGCTTCGAGGTTCGTATTACGGGAGGCTCGCATGCGTCGTCTGGATACAGATGATCCAGGTCCTTCAGATTCTGGTACTGAGCGGGCACATGGCCATCTTGTGCACCGAAACTGCTTGCGAAGGGACTCGCGGGTACGGAGAGGGATGCGGATGTCTCCTCGCCGTAGCTAGTAGGTAGGTTCTCGAAGTGGTTGTGCGTCGAGGCCGAGATGGCGGACAACGAGTCGATCAGGGACGAGATGACCTCGGGCGACGCGGTCTGAGTACGGATGTAGTTTGCAGGTGCGCGCTTCTTCACGCGGATGTCGGTGGGGACCGAAGGGAGTGAACTGCGGCGCCGCGAGCTGCGACCGTGGGTTGGGTTCGATTTGGCGTCTGCGGGCCCGGGGACGCTTGGGATGGGCGGGCCCTGTGGTTGGACGGACATTCTGACGGTAGACGACAGCACAACAGCTGTTCACGATGCCCTCCTTCTAGCTCGACGTGCGATGGCCAGCTCAGGGCTCCCAGAATGAGGGTTGGCTGGGCTGCGCGACGGGTCTTCGGTGGGGATGCAGGCGTAATGAAGATCAGTGCATGATTTATGCAGGTTGCCGTTGCCGGGGCCGCAGTACGCGCGATTCGACGCGTGCAGCGCACTCCACACACTGCGTCGCTGGAAAAGAATGGCTGAGACCGCGAGCTGCGAGGACGACGGGTGAAGTGAAGAGAGCGAGTGCGGGCTGCGAGGGAGATTAGTTTGCGTGCCTGGTGCAAATCATACGTACAATTGCACGCGCAAGCTAGGGGGCGAGCCCAAGAAGGAGCACGGGGGTCTTCGGCTGTTCTTCCACATTCACGTTGCGCGGCGCCATTGCGGACTAGCCTGCCGTTCGTGCGAGACATGATTGGCTAGCTGGCACATATAGAAGCTTCGAAAAGCTGAACATACTCCCAAACGGGCCCCCGCTGCTCGTTTGGGGACCTTCGGTGCATAATGCATGGGTCTTCCGCCACGTTCTAATCTGCTGGAATGTTGTTTTCGTTGTTGTCATGCCCACTGCATTCCCCGTTTCTGCGCTTGTTGAATACGTCCATGACAACTGCACGTTGGGCTCCTGTCTCTCCCCCCGCGCGCGTCCGTCATCACGAGGTTTCACTGACTAGGTCTATCCCAGGACATCACATACCGTGACAGATCCGAACGTGCATCCCGCAACAATCTCCGGGAGCAACCGACCACGCACGCACTGCACGAAGATCCGCTGCTTGCGACACGACAGACCCTTCGTTTCTGTCAGAGCAAGAGTTTGGACGCGCTACGCAGGACTAGCGGTAGAGAAGCCTTCGCTGCAGTGACAATGCATCCGCGACTTGTGGAGACCCGGCATTTGCATTAGCACAGGCTTACTGTCGAAGCACGGAAAAGCAAAGTGATTCATGCCTTTGCGACCGCCGGCCTGCGTCGGATGTCAGATTGTAAAAGACAAGCTAAGTGGCGTGCTTGGGTGCTATAGACCAGGTGCCAGGCTGCATTGTGTACGGACGCTTTGACCGATGTTTCGCCTCGCATGAAACAATCGAGTCTACTCACCGCACTGCCAAAGAGGACGACTAGGCACATCGCTGGCGAGTAGTACCTTGAACGGAGCCAGGTCTTGTGCAGCATCACTTCATATGCTATCCGGCACGCAAAGACCGACGAGTTGCCTCGATGTACAAAGCATGTCTCTAAGACATCGCCCTCATCGCCCGTGTGGCCACAGGCTTCGACACCCAAAGTCGAGAATGGAGATGGTGGAAGGAGATGAGTGAATAACAAGTAGGTGCTAAGATGCAACAGCGTTCGTTGTCTACGATTGCCACCGGGGTGTAACAGTTCGTTGCCGATGATATAGGCAATTAACTAGCGTACCAGATGCGTTGTAAAAGAAACAGGGCCGCGCGGGGTTTACTATCAGATAACACGTACTGAAACTCCTCTGGATAATATTTGCAGACTGCGACTTCGTAGGTGGTATTGTCGGCAACGACGTATGGCACCTCGGTGTTGCTGCGCCCGCGCTGTGCCGCATCAATTGATCTCAACATATCACGCTTCAAATCGCTACGTACTGCTGCACGACTTCTCCTTCGCTTTTCACCTTCTACACGTCCATGACTGGTCTTGAAAATAAATATGCGTTAAGCAAGCCTTGCTCGCACCGGACGTTATTGAAGTCACCGTATTCGACGTTAATACTTTGAAAAATCGAATCTCAGGCGTCGAGTACATTAATGGAAGTATCACTTCCAAAAATGACGTCGAACTGGCCTTTTTGACTGCGGAGCCAACTACTGTCTTCCACACCGTGTCCCCCGACCCCTTTTCGAAGAGCAATCAGCTATTCCAAGCAGTCAATGTGGATGGTACCAAGATAGTGCTTTCCTGTGCGCAGAACTGCGAGAGTACAAAAGCTCTCATCTACACTTCGAGCTCCTCGGTTATTCACGACAACTGGAGCGACCTGATTCAGGCTACGGAACAAGCGCCTGTCATCTTCATGCCTACACAGCCAGAGTTCTACTCGCATACGAAAGCTATTGCGGAGACTCTGGTCCTTAAGGCAAACCGGGATCGAATTCGCACAGCTGCTATCCGCCCTGCAGGACTCTTCGGCGAAGGCGATACCATGACTGTCACAAGCGTCATCTCCAACGCGCGAGAAGGGAAGGGAAGACTTCAGATTGGTAACGGCTCCAACCTTTTCGACTGGACCTATGTTGAAAATAATGCGTATGCCCAGCTACTGACGGCACGGGCACTCATTCACAGCTACTCAGCACCTTCATTAGCTGAAAGCGCGCGGGTGGACGGCGAAGCTTTCAACATTACCAACGACGAGCCCTGGCGATTCTGGACCTTTACACGAGCACTGGCTGCCACCGCAGGTTATCCAACCCCTGACAAACATCTGATTGTAGTTCCGTGGCGACTGATGATGGGACTTGCTTGGGTCCTGGAGTGGGGCTTCTGGATCTTTACGTTTGGAAAGCAAGAGCCGAGACTCACTAGAGCGAGGGTCAAATATACGACTATGGAGAGGACGTTGGACATCACCAAGGCGAAGGAGAGACTTGGATATCGCCCTCAAGTCGGAATGCAGGAAGGCATCATCAGATCTGCGAAGTGGTTTCTTGAGTCTCATCCTTGATTGGCTGATCATACTGGTGATGAGAGTTTCCATGTCCCAGCTTTGGGGCACAAGCTGCTTTGTAACTAAGACATATAAGATAATCTAAGATAATGCGATGCCTACTGAGACCCCTCTAGTGAAATGTACCCCGTCCGTTGCGCGCACCACAGTGAAGTGAAGTCGTCATTTTCAACAACCGCGTGCCAGGCTGCGCCAGCCCAAGATTTACCCCCATAGGACATCATGACATGCTACCATGAGCTTGAAAAATAACTACAGTTAAGAGATGCACAATTGCTTCTTCGATAGTATAAATTGCAGGAGACACGACCACCTATCGACATATGACAAATTCACTCCGCCTGGAATCCCATCCCCTATACAAACCCCCATTAACGTCGCGCGTCACTAACACATACCCCTGTCACATGTCGGCTACCTCTGCAGTGGGGGTCCGTGTGTCTAACCCAATGCATGGAACATGGTTCGCACCACTACGTCATAGCCCAACAGGCTTCAACACCAACATCACCATCACAACTATCACGAGTCCCCTCTCCACACCGATGCGCATACACCTACAATCATTTCAATCCTCTCCTAAGCGCAAAAGCCACGAAGATGTCGCTCTCCTCCCTTCTAGCACCAATCTCCCTCCCGCTAGCATCCCTCTTCGCAATCCCGATGCTGTCAAGCTGGTCCACATCGGTCAACCTCGTCTTCTTTTCCTTGACATGGACGACTCTCGCGATGAGCTACTCGCCGCTTCAACTTGAACTCTTTGGGCCCTTGTTCCTGCGCACCATGTTGTATCTGCTTCCTTCCGCCCTCTTCTTGCTCATTGATACCGCTGTTCCGAGTTTGATGGTGGAACTGAAGGCGCAGAGGGACATGGGGCTCGCTGCGCGACAGAAAGGCGGCACAGCAAAACTAAGGAGGGTGGTTGGGTGGTCGATTTTTAACGTACTACTCGCGGTGGGGCTGCAAGCAGGAACAGAATGGCTCGTCACGGATGTATTCAAGATGAGAAGCCTGCTTTTGATCAAGGGAAGTCGGTGGAGTTTCAACCACCTCCCAAACCCATGGTCACTCTTTAAACACGCAGTAATCGGCGTTTTATCCCGCAACGTAAGCCAGCCGTCCTCCCCATCATCCCAATCACCCTAACACTAGACCCAACCAGATTCTCCAATACTACATCCATACACACCTCCTCCACTCCTCCACAGGCGGCACCCTGGCCCACTGGCACCAAACGTGGCACCACAGCATCTACGTCCCCTACTCTTTCGTTGCAGCCTACGACCACCCAGTTTGCTACCTGCTCCATCGCTTCCTGCCCCTCTATCTCCCGGCCATCATCTTCCGCTTTCATATGATGACCTACCTGCTTCTTGTCTCCATATTCTCCCTCGAAGAACTGTTCACTTACTCGGGCTACAATATTCTGCCATCGACGATTATGCTGAAGGGCATGGCGCGGAGGACCGACGCGCATATGATGACGCAGGGAAAGGGTAACTACGGGCCGCTGGGTGTGTTGGACTGGGTCAATGGGACGACTGTCGGAGCGGATGTCATGGATGATTTGCAGGATGAGATGGAAAAGCATCATGTGCAAGAACGGGCAGGAAATGCCATTGATGACGCCGGGGACGCAGCAAGTGGATTTGCAGGCAAGTTGAAGAGTAGGGCTAGGAAGGGAAGGGGAAAAAATTAAGCAGGAGAGAGTTGAGGTGTTCTGTCAATTTCGGATATTGGACGTGATGGATAGGGCATTCGGTTTTGTTGCGTGAAGATACCCTCGTTCGTTGGTTTTCGCGTGGGTAATTGTTGTGCGAATCATATGAATCTAGTTTATTCGCTTGATTAGTTTACTAGTAACCTAAACAGTACTTCATTATCATCGATGAGTAACATCACATGCACGCCGTGCCATCGTTCACTTTTGGACCGTTTCGGATTCGCTTGCCTGTTACAAGGTCGTATGGAAAATGCAAACCGGGAACCTCCATGAAAAAAGATGTGCCAGCTGTTACGGCCGCAGCATGCCGGAGTCGTCCTTCATCCCATGCACTAAACGCCAAACCCATCTACCCCACGTCTAGAAGACCATTGCGTGTGGCCTGTCTGTCTTGCGAAGGCTGAAGCTGGCGCTCAGGTAGTCAACAAGGTGGGCTTCCTTCTTGATAGTAGCAAGAAGCGCCTTGTCGACCTTCTTCTGGTCCTCAACACGGTCCTTGGAGGTCTCCTTCTTCTGTGCATATGTCAGTACAATTCCGACGCGCGCTATGCCGAAAGTCGGGGTACAAGATGCGTTGTAAGTGCAGACATCGGGAGGGTCGAGCGTAAGACATTACGTGCTGAGACCCATTTGGATGGGCTTTACGATCTCTGTACCTCGACTTTCGGATCTATAATGCTCACCTCAGGCTTCTCGCCCTGCTTGAAGAAAGCATCCTCGCCGGACTTCTTGGAAGCCTTGTCCTTGGTGAAGTAGCCGGACTCGCTGGCCTTCGTCACAACGCTGTCGTCCACACCAGCCAGATCCACCTTGGTCGAGGTCGCGATGACATATCGGGCGTTGACCCTTCGCAGGGGAACACCGTTGATTTTGAACGGACCGGTGACGAGGAGGACACCCTGCTCGAGGTGCTTCAGGAGAACGACGCGCTTGCCGCGGAAGCGACCAGCGAGGAGGATGACGACGGTGCCGGGAGTGAGGGAAGGGCGAACTTTGGCCGGGCGGGCAGCTTTGCGGGCCTGGGGTAACAGTTAGGAAAGGTCCAACGCGGAATCCAGCAATTTCTTGAGTGCCCAATTTGCAGCATCGTCTCCAGAGCACTGCGCCGTCTATCCGCAATCTCTTGCGACGCTCCCGTCTCTTGCATCGACCTGTTGGAGGTACATACCTTCTTGGGGACAGCGACGTCCTCAGCAGGATAGTACTTGCTGGCCTTCTGGGAAGCATGCGGTATCGACCGCTCGCCCTTGGCGTACTTCTTTGTCGTGGGTTTGTCCGCCATTTCGAGTTTGTGGTGATGTCGTCGAGTCTGAAGCCCTGGTGTTAACGACAAGCCAGCCGAATCTCTTGAACCGAGTGTGTGCGCCAAGAGGTCCTTTCCTTTGCGAGGCTAGCGCGTCGGCCGCGGCGATAGGTTTCGCCGAGCGGGCAAGCTCCAACCGCCGCGTCACAAGCTCGCCTCTCCCCATCCCCACCAAAACGACTACCCGCAACAATGTCGATCCAGCCTCTAATCACCTTCAAGGCCGGCCAGTGCGACGTTTCCGTCAGTAAACTTGACGTCTTACAAATCCAAACTCTACTGACATTCGCAGGGTAGCGCACCAAACCACAACGTCAAGCCGCAGCAGGCACCAGGCTATGTGTACCTCTACCAGGGAGACGATGGTACGCCTCCACATGTCGCAGTCTGCGAAGCTCATCCAGAAGGGTTCTAGTACATATGTCCTCATACTAGAACTTCTGGCTATCTTCCGATTGCGACGCATCTTGCGCTCCCAACTTGGATGGTGTTTTCATGCTAACCAAGCTAGACTTCGTCCACTTCTGCTGGCGGCCACGCGACAGTGCCGTTGACGAAGCCGAACTCGACCTCATCATGATCCCCGGCGACGGGTCCTTCATCCCCTACACCGGCAGCGAGGCTGCAGCTGAGTCAGATAATGTCCGCTCGCCAACTGATGGCCGCATCTTCGTCCTCAAGTTCAGTTCAAGCTCACAACGCTACCTGTTCTGGCTGCAGTCAAAATCACAGCACCGGAATGGCGATCCGAGCTGGTTCAGCACACGAGACCTTGCAATCGGACAGATCGTCGACCGACTACTCAATGGCGAAGAGGTGGACGTCCAGACGGAGCTTGCCGTAGCCGTGAGCCAAGGCGGCGATGAAGATGATACCATGGAAGATGTTGAGGGCGCAGACCACTCTTTCAACCGGAACCGACACGGCAGTACAGGAGGTGCGGGCGCTGGTGCCACCGGTGGCGACGTGCGCGAAGAAGGGTCGGAGTCGAGAGAAGGCGGTGCCGATGGCGGCCGAGCGTAGGTCTGAATCTTCGTTCCCAATTTCGGCGTCGCGGCGAAGTCGACCTCCCAGGCTCGTTGCAGGCGGTGGTAGGATGCCAGGTGCATACCGGCAACACTGTATTCTCATCATGGTGAGGCGTTATGGAGCATGAGCATGTCTAACAGACATGACTGGGTTGCACTGCTCAATTGTATCAGTAGATAATAAGCATATTATGTCCTGTACTTCGCTCAGCCCGCCGCGACGCCCGATTTTTTTTTTTTTGATTTTATCGTACACGTACAGCTTAGGCTAACGTTTGACCAGAGCTGCATCCGGCTCCACCGAAGCCTCCGCCATTGTCCAAAACTTCCTCGATTCGCTTAAATCAGGCAACGCTTCCGCTTCCGCCTCACAAGACACCTTCACTACCCTCCTCGACCTGCTCTCCCCCAACTCCACCGTCCCCGTCATCGAGAAAGCGCCAGACTCTTTCATCGACGCTCTTTGCTCACACCTCCCCACCACGTTGTTTCTGATTGAGGCAGAAGTTGAAGACGTTGCCGACATCGACCCAAATTCCGAGACCGCGCAGATGGCCATGCAAGCTCTAGACCAAGAACAGAAGCGCGACGTCCTTAAGAGGGTGGTTACTAGCCCGCAGATGAGGCAGAGCTTGGGTAGTCTCACCGTCGCATTGAGGGATGGAGGACTGCCGAATGTGAGTTCCGCGCTGAAGATTGATGTTCAAAATGGTGGGTATATGAGGGGAAGTGGGACGCCACTTGGTGGTGGTGATGCTGTCAAGGCGTTTGTGGAGGGTGTGAAGAAGACAGTGGAAAAGGAGACGGAGGATGAGAGTAGTGATGATATGGACACGGCTTGAGTAAGAGTAGTGGCATCGCCGGTGTAGGCGGCGGACCTTGTAGCTGCACTTGCTTATATGCTTCGGTTCGAACTCACACTAGACGGAATACGATTGGTACATAATAATGCGAAAGACTGTATGAACGACGAATCCATGAGCTTGCTACCATAAAGAGTCAAGAAGATAGAGCACTCTCATTCTCCAGCCACTGACCGTTTCCTCTCGAGATCTCGCTCCCGTGTTACGACTCGTCGATAGCAGCGGCTATTGACCCGTGGCATGGCATCAAGGGGACTGGAAGATTACAATCTATGGACATGAGGCAGTGGGAAACAAATCCGAAATAGCGGTGCTCCATTCTATGTGAGAAGGCTTGTGAAGAAGCGATGGTCGAGCCGTGAATAGTGGCCGCAGACTCACTAGGTCGATCGTGATCACCACATGCTTCGAGGTAGAAAGGAACATTACGAGTGGTGTTGCGTCCCGAAGGTGGACGAAATGTGCAATTTACAGCTTCAGTCAATGTAGTCATTTTGATAGACACCCCTGCTTGGCGTAGTGGCAACCGGTCTTAAGCTCGGTGAGGAGTGGAGCTCCCATCAGTCGCGGTGCATTAGGGGGATGCGTGCGCTAACCAATACGACTTTAGCACGGGCCGCTTCTCCAACTCACTCGCAAACTTCAACGCGACAACCACCTAAAACTGGCTGCGAGCACACACATCGTGTAGTTGCGAGGGAAGGCCACCACCCCCAGTGTTTGTCGCCCACTCGTCCCAACACTGCTTTTCGCTCGTTCGGTTACTGCTACGTCTCTGTTCGCAATGACGCTGCCTTTCGATGACGGCCACCTGAGACTTGTACGTGCTCCAAGGACAGGCTATGGCCTTCTTCAACAAGCCTCTCCCAGGCGTGTCGGACCAGACGACTCAGCCATTGGCTGCTCATCCGATCTTCCGCAGTCGGTGTCCCTGTCGTCGTCTAAGTAGACAAAAGCCGCGCGGTGACATATCATTTACTACATCAAACCAGGCGTAGCAATTCAAGATGGTAATTACCAGGCTATCCCTTTTCAGTGGGCCTCCAGTCCCGCCAGACAAACACCTTACGTAGGCGTTGCCAGACGCCAAGGCAATGCCAACTCCGCCGAGCCCACTCCCGCACACAGACAAGCCCGCGAGATCCGGCTCCCAGTCCCATTGCACCGGCTGCGAATCACCGAACACTCCTCTTGTCAGCCGTGCTACCGCCCAGGCTGAGGCCCAGCCCTTTGCGCCCAGCGGCCACACGTGAGGTAGTTCCGCTGCACTCTTCAATGGCCCTCTGTCACGGCAGTCCAGGGCGTCGCAACCTCCGTTCCGCCCCTAATACTCAACAGTGCGACGTGGCGTTGCGAAACAGCTACTTGACACCAGCGTACCAACCCGGCTCGAGCTTCTGTGTCCCGGACGCCAGGATCATTGAGAGCGCGTGTTGCGCCATAGAAGGCACGGAAGCGTTGGCAGAGGCTGTGAAATCGACACGCCGACGCCAAGCATCTTGTCTTCTTAGCGTTTGGGGCACTTAAGTCAAACTGCGCCCGCTCGTCCTTTCTTTGGGAAGCTCTTGGCCTCCTCCTTCTTGTCATCTCCTCTGTCGTACTCATGCTCCTGCTGGCGAACGGAAGTGGTGTGGGACGTTGATCGTTAGCCAAGGGAGTGGAAGTCGTCACACAAACCGCCAAAATGAGCGCAATCTTTGCGATATCAACTCTGCAATATGGACAATTACCTAAACGGGAAGCGGCGCACTATAGTAAGTATATCTGTCGTTTGTGCTGGGGGCACTTCTACCCACTGTGGCGATGTTCCTCAGACAAGCGCTGCGAATGGGAGGCAATCAAACATCGAAACCTTACCCATCGTACGCCGTCTCATATGGTCTTGCTCTAACAGTCTTGCACCTTGTTGCCCCTCTACAACACAAACAACAACATACCCTTCCATGGTTTTGCTAATTCACCCGCAGCCAGAGGCGTGATAAACCCCTACATCTACGACCCCAACATCCCCGCCGCTGCCGTCGGTGCAACAATCATAATCCTCCTCTCAGCAGTCCTCATCTACCAATATGTCCGCTACCGCTCGTGGTTTTTCTGGGCCGCCATCATCGGCGTACTCATGGAAACCGTCGGCTTCGCATGTCGTCTCGACTCCGCAACCGACGAACACCATGACCTTCCCTTCCTAATCGCCTTCCTCATGATCCTGCTCGCGCCGTCTTTCCTGGCTGCCGCATGCTACACAGCATTCAGTCGCGTAGTCTGGTTCTCATGTCCCGCTCACGCCCTCTCGTTCAAGACACTATGGTGCTTCCCGCGTTACATTACGCCTACATTTGTCATCTTCGACATGATCTCGTTCGTAATTCAACTAGCGGGCGCGGGAGCCATCTCGCGCAACTACGATATCGACCACTCCCCAGGACGCACCATCGAAGCCGTAGAGAAGAAAGTCCTATCCGGCCGCATCGTGCTCATCCTGGGCCTCATCCTGCAACTCAGCTGCTACATGGCCTTCGCCATAATCGCAATGCGCTACTTCTTCATTTCCAAGCGCTGGCGGTCCTCCGACCTGGGCGACTGGAAAATGTGGCGCCGGCTCTCCTACCTCATCAACATCGCCGCGGGGCTCATCACGCTCCGAGCCATCTATCGCACGATGGAAATTCCGCACGATAAGGAAACGGGGTTGATGTACTTGCAGCGGAACGAGTGGTGCTTCTGGTGCTTTGATGCGCTGCCCATTGTGCTCGTTCTGGCTGTCATGGCAATGTGGCATCCCGGGAAATTCCTGCCTCGGACATATACTGGGTGGGGGTTGGATAAGAGCAGGGCGATGAGGGATAAGGATGAACTCGTCAAAGCGAGTGAAAATACGGATGTGGCACTCAGAGACTATACGCCAGGGGATTTTGGGGCCGGTGGGGGCGTGGGTATAAGAGTCTAGGGAGCAGAGCAAGCCGCGAGCGTTTCTGCGAGGAGTTATGATACCATTGATTGCATGGGAGGCGTTTCCGAGGGTTTAAATATACCATCTGCATATCAGCTTGACGCCGAGAATGAACTCTTGGATTGTGTGTATTACTCACCAAGTATATGTGGTGGAGTACTGAAATGAAAGAACAACCATTGCAAAAGCACACCACTGTACACAGTAGTAACATTACGCAATAACAGTGTCTGGTCACACCTGTCATACGCAGGAACAAGTACTCCCAAACAACATCCTCAAATTTGAGGGACAAAGTCATAGTCCGTAAAGCCTGTTCAGAGGGGCCTCAACATGTAGAATCTCACATTGGGAACTTGTTATGTTACCTCTGGATGAAATTCTGGGGTGCGGGGTTTGTAAAGCTCACCCAGAGTGATCTTAGTGCTTGTCGTGTGAAACATACACCTGGTTGTCTGGCACCACCAAGTGGTATGCACTGCGTATCTCCAGCTGAGGGGCTGTCCCGTAACGGGTAGCAGTTTAAAACATTGTCTTAGTTCATCTGCACATTGACTTGATGCCAGGGATGAATTCTCGGAACGTTCATATTACACTATTTCGCCCCGCGAAGGGTTGCGTTTGTAATAGCTACCATCCAGAATCCTGCCATCTAGCGACCTATCGCCCATTACGATTAATGCCCGTGGCCATCATCCTCCCCACCACCTCCCCTCTCCTCGGGATCCAGCTTAATCATGGTATCAATGCGCATAATCGCAACACACGCCTCCACGGCACTCTTCAGCTGCTTAACCTTGCTCATGCTCGGCTCCAAGACGCCAGCCTTCAAACAGTCGTGCACCTTGCCGTTGGCCAGGTCCAGACCGTAGTTCTTGTAGTTCTTGGAACGGGCGATCTGCTTTGCGTTTTCGGGGGTGGTGGGGTCGGAGGAAGTACGTTGGGAGAGGGCGTGGCGGGAACGCAGGTTTGCGACGAGCTCGGTGGCGTCTTTGGCGGCGTTTATGGCGAGGGTTTTGGGGATGGCGAGGAGTGAAGTGGCGAAGGCGGCTATTGCGAGTTGCTCGCGGGAGCCCTGTTTAAAGGTTAGCTGCATTTTAGCTATGGGGTTGAGATCGCCAACTTACCACCGAGGTAGCCCATTCTTCAAGATAGATGTGCAGAGCAGTCTCGACTGCGCCTCCACCTGGCACGACACGTCCACTCTCAAGCGCGCGCTTGACAGCTGAGAGTGAGTCGTGTACGGATCGCTCCATCTCATCCAGAGCATAGTCGTTCGCTCCTCGCAGGATGATGGAAGCGGACGAGAAAGCCTTGGTGCCCTTGACCAGTATGCACTCGTCATCTGATATGCGCTCCTGCACCACCTCCTCCGCTGAGCCGAGATACGAGGGCTCGAACTTCTCGTCGCCGTTCAGATCCGACAGAGTGCTGACCATCGTGGCTCCGGTGGCCTTGGCTATCCTCCGCAAGTCCTCCTTTTTACATCTTCGCACTGCCATGGCACCTTTCTCGATGAACTGCTTCAAGCACATGTCGTCAATGCCCTTTGTCGTAAACACAACGGTGGCACCCGCCTTCAGGATCATGTCTATCCGCTCCGTGACTATGCCCGACTCCCGCTGTCGAATCTTCTCGAGCTGCTCCGGATCGTCAATGGTGATGTGAACACCGAGCTTCATGCGCTCTTTCTGCAGATTGATGTCCAAGCAGGCAATCTTGGCGTCGTTGATGCGCGTTTTCATGGCTTGCGATGCCACAGTGCAGTTCAACGCATAGCCCTTGACCAGTACCGACTCGCGTACTCCCTTTCCGTGCGCCTTTAGGATGTTCACAGCCTTGACCGGATATTTGACCTCGTTCTTGTTGTTGTTCATTTTCACGGACAGCATACCGTCGACCACCATGTTGGCGAAGAAATCCGAATCAGACCCGATGATCTTGCTCGACATGGATGTCTTCGCAATGTTGATCAGCGACTCCCGGCCGAGCGTCTCCACCTTTGTGCTGATGTTTTCGTTCATGTACTTGACCGCCTCCCTCAACGCTAGCCTGTATCCTGTGATGATGGTGGTGGGGTGGATCTTGTTCTTCATGAGGTCGTTTGCCCGTCGCAGCAACTCGGCCGCTATGATGACGACCGAGGTGGTACCATCGCCGACTTCCTTGTCCTGCTGCTGTGCGAGGTCTACGAGGATCTTGCCCGCGGGGTGTTCGATTTCCAACAAACTGAGGATCGTCGCGCCGTCGTTGGTGACCGTCACGTCGCCGATGTCGTCTACCATCATCTTGTCGAGGCCCGAGGGCCCGAACGAGGACTTGACGACATTCGAAATGGCCTGCGTCGCAAGCACATTCTGGTCGCGGATGTCCTGGCCGCTGATTTTGGTTCCGCCGAGAACTGAGTTTCGCCGTTAGCGGTCAAATTTGTACGAGAAGCTTTGCTGGCTTACACAGGGTCCCCGCATTGCGTTGCTGCTCAAAGATTCCTGCCATGTTGTCGTGCTGGAGCTGTTTACTTTTGCCCTGTTGCCTTTCGACGCGCTCCAAAAACTTGGGCGGCGGACGGAGAAACGTCGGGCCGCGACTAGCCAGACCCATGCCAATGACTCGGACCAAGCCCCTCCATATTTTGGAGCAGTTGGGCTGTGACTGTCCCCTTCAGCCAATTCCGCTGTGGTCCTACCAGGCACGCGCCTTTTTTGACACGGTCGATCGTTGACTCGACTCCTCCAGTCTGACTCCTTCAATCGCCGGTATGCATACATAAACCCCCTTCGCGGCTTCCCCGCTACCCCACCACGAGCCCAAAACGCGACGATATCCCAAGGGACACTGCTCGATGCGCCGAGAAGCAGAGCAGTCCTCCTGTCCATCTTGATCACTACCCTTCACATGCACCTTACTAACGTTTGCTGCTTTCCTAGACGTCGACACCAAACACAGCCAACAACGAACAACAACATGGCCGACGCCGCCGACGGAAAGCTAAAGGACCTCAAGATATCCGAGACCAAGAAGAGCAAGAAGGATGGAGCCCCCAAGACGGCGGCAAAGAAGCCCCAGCAGCAGAAGAAGAAAGTGGGTCTCTCAACAGGCCATGGAAATTGAACACTGTATTCACGAGGGCGCAGATTGAAGGAGCGGCTTTGATCGGCATAGACGTCGCGAAGGACGCAGATCTGGGAGAATGGTACCAGCAGGTCATTACCAAGGGCCAAATGATCTCATACTACGATGTGGGTTGCCGTCCTTTCCACAATCGAGCGCGCGAGCACTGACTCGTGCATCCAGGTCGCCGGCTGCTACATCCTCGAACCGTCTAGCTATGCCATCTGGGAGAACATCAAGTTTTGGTTTGACGCCAAAATCAAGACGCTCAAAGTTCGCAATGCCTACTTCCCCATCTTCATCAGCGCCGACAATCTGGAGCGAGAGAAGGACCACATTGAGGGCTTCGCCGCCGAGGTTGCGTGGGTGACCAAGGGTGGCAAATCGGACCTCGAGCGGCCCATCGCCGTCCGTCCCACCAGCGAGACGGCCATGTACCCGTACTTTGCCCGCAAGATCCAGTCGCACCGCGACCTCCCGTTGAAGCTCAACCAATGGAACAACGTGGTGCGGTGGGAGTTCAAGCACCCAATGCCTTTCATTCGGTCTCGAGAATTCCTCTGGCAAGAAGGTCATACGGCACATCTCACACAAAAGGATGCTAGCGAAGAGGTCTTGCAGATCTTGGACTGGTACTCTGATGTGTATCAAGAGCTTCTCGCCGTGCCTGTCGTCAAGGGCACCAAGACCGTGAACGAGAAGTTCCCCGGTGCCGACTACACCACCACTATCGAAGGCTTCATTCCGGCCACCGGCAGGGGTATCCAGGCGGCCACGTCTCACGCACTTGGTCAGCACTTCTCTAAGATGTTCAACATTACTGTGGAGGACCCCCAGGCTAAGGAAGCTGGCAAGTCGGAACACGTCCATGTTTGGCAGAACTCGTGGGGCCTGACAACGCGCTCCATTGGTGTCATGATCCTGACTCATGGCGACAACCGTGGCCTCGTCATTCCTCCGCGGGTAGCAGAGACCCAGGTTGTCCTCATTCCCGTCGGAGTTACTGCGAAGTAAGTTCTCAAGGTTGAAACCTGGTCTGAATATATGCTAATAAACAACAGAATGGCCGCTGAAGCAAAGGAAGAACTTTACAAGAAGGTGCAGGGAATTGCTGACGACCTTAAGTCTGTCGGTGTAAGGGTCGAGACCGATTATCGGGAGGGTTACTCGCCGGGCTGGAAGTTCAATGACTGGGAGTTGAAGGGCATCCCGCTTCGTATCGAGTTCGGTAAGTGTTTGATCTTGGTATGAACTCCGAAGAGGTTTACTAATGACCGTCATTTGCAGGACCGAAAGATGCAGAGAAGGGTCAGGTCACGACCTCCCGTCGCGATATCAATGACAAGGACCAAGCACGTGGCGAGATCAAAGTAGATGCGCTCAAGGAAGCCATCCCAGAGTTGCTTGAGAAGATCCAGAAAGACATGTTCGAAAAAGCTAAGGGAGCCTACGACAGCCACCGAGTGCAGCTCACCAATTGGGATGACTTCGTCCCCACCATTAACGGCAAGAACGTTGTCCTTGTCCCCCACTGCGAAGGCGAGAAGTGCGAGGATGAAGTCAAGGCGAAGAGCGCCAAAACAGCACTTGGTGACGGTGTGGCCGAGGACAAGCAAGCCCCAGCCATGGGCGCAAAGAGCTTGTGCATTCCGTTCGAGCAGCCGGAGGGTATCGTCAAGGGCGAGACCAAGTGCATCAACCCGGACTGTAAGGACTTCGCCAAACAATGGGTGTTATTCGGAAGGAGTTATTAGGCGTGTTGGTTCAAGAGAGCGGGCATTTAGTACTTCCAGGTGTGTCGGAGTTTGGAGGTGGTCACTTTGGGGGTTCACGCATATGAACGATGAGCGGTTTGTGACACTTTCGCTGATGATTCGCGAAAGGACGAAATTTGATCATGTACGCTTCCAGTTCTCTTTGACGTTTTCTATCCGTGAGCGAGAGTGGCGTCCAAAAGAGGTGTTAGCTGGGACAAACGCTCGAAGAGCATGCTGGCCCGCGGTGAAAGAATGGCCCGCTGTAAGGCAAACACTACGCAACAGTCTATGACTACGTTCACCACTTCACCTCAACACCTCGTATACAAAACCAGCGCACCTCTTCACGCGCGTGACTCGATAGATCAACACTTCTACCCGCTCCGCGCACGACACTGCAACAGCACCCAAGACCAACACCCACTGCAGTTTATCGCACCCGAGATTTGCACTCTGACTAACGGTACTCCTAAGGCTCACATCCGCATATCAACAAGCCCGCCATGTGCCACAAACTCTTCCAAACCTACCACTGCGGCCACCCTAAAGAAATCTGCATAACGCCCTGCCCACACGCCCTCAAATCCGCGACGCCCGCGCCCCGAACCTCCCTCTCAACACCATCTACACCAGGTTCAACACCACCGACCCCAGCAACACGGACGACGACCACCACCACCGCTACTCACTCTGACACCGCAACCCTCCCCTCACAACACGACCGGCCGCCGCCGCCAAAACCCACGACGCCACCACCCGTCTACCGCTCATCATCTCCCACCCCCTCAGAAGACGAAGCCAATCGCATCCCAAACATCTGTCCCTACTTCTTTATACGCAGGCTCCCTGAATCTACGCACCCTTGCCTCGTGTGCTATATGAAGCCACACTACGAAGCGTACCGCAAGAGGTGGATGGATCATTATCGGGGGGAGCATCCCGGACAGAACTGTGAGAGGATCGAGGAGTTGGCGGGGGTGGAGCAAGTTGCTGAGAGGGTGGGACTAGTTAATGTTGTTAGGGAGATGGAGAAGTTGAGGAGGTGAGGAAGGGAGGAAGAGAACGGAGAGGGGGGAGTTGAATTGGAGAAGGAGAGCAAGGAGGAATGATTGGATCAGAGGCGGAGATAATCCGGGGACTTGGGCCATCATGCCGTTTTAGTAGTGTCTGTTGAGGTGCGATACAAAGTGTGTCACAATCGAACCTGACATACATCTTTCACAAGTAAACAACAAAATGTCAAGTCCGTACTGTATCCAATTTTGAAATTTATATGCACAGCGTCTTCTTCCAGATATATACATAAGCGAAGGAAGATAGCAATAATTGCCAAACGCACCAGCTGGGACCTCTAGTACCAACGATTCCACACGCCATCAATGTAAACCATCTATTTGGGCTGAGCAAAGGTAGATCCGATAGGACCGAACTTGATGTTGGAGTAGATGACAGTCGCGCCGGGGGAGTTAGCCTCGACATCCTCAGGCTTGCCAGAGTCGGTAGAGCAGGTACCACGGGCAATACCAGGCTTCTCCGGGTCGGCGTCGGTGGGGTACGAAGAGTCGAGCCACAGCATGTTGACCGCGTGGTCGTCCCAGAGGGACATGACGAGGACGTGGCCCTTGGCGAGCGAGGCGGCCATCTGGGCGAGACCACCGCGGTCTTTGAAACCATTGCGGTCGCCGAAAACGGTCTTTGTCTTCTCGCACCACGCATCGGTGATCGAGTTTCCCTCGGTACCGGCAAAGGCGGATTCGGTGTTGGAGAAGACCTTGCCGCCCTGGACGTAGAAACGCTTGATCTCAGAAAGCGAGGTGCCGGAGCCGATGAACTGAGTGACAACGGTCATCTTCTTGTTGGTGTCGAGAGTCATGCCGGGGCCGTAGAAGTCCTTGACACCCTGGCGGTAGCTCTGCATGTTGTTAGTTCCTGCAGTTGTGGCGAGCAATCGTGGGGCACTTACGTTGAAATCACAGCCGTCCTTGTCGCAGATACTCTCGTAACGGGCGTCGCCATCACCGCAGTCGGTACCTTCGCAAGCAACGAACCCAAGCTTGCTGCAAGGGTGAGGGGTGTAGGCAGTGGAGATAGAGTTGGCCTCCCAGAGATCCATCTCAGCGCAGCAAGCGCCCAACTTTCCGGAACCGGCATTCTTGTCGTTCGGGTTTGGCTCCCAGCCTTCCGAGTTGGCCTTTCCCTCGATGAACTTGATGTCGTGAGGGCACTGGGAATCACAGTATCCTATGAAGCGTGAGTATATGTGCTGAGTAGAATCTAACTAGAGCACTCACCAGTTCCGTACTTAGCACCAGCCTTGTTGTTGCCCTTGTTCATGCCACCATCGGCAGCCATCTCGACAGTGTAAAGGGCACCGTTGAGACCACAGGGCAGCTTGGAAACGTCGACATCGAAGGTGAACTCCTTGCCGATGAAGTTGAACATCTGGTACTTGGTGTCGCTCTCCATGAGGTAGGTACGAGAACCAATGTTGGTGGAGTACGAGCCCTTGGTAACGAACTTCAAGGTAAGAGCATTGCCGCTAGTTGAGATACCGTAGGTTCCAGAGTAATCAGCACCGTCGACAGCGCAGTTCTTAGCGCAGGCGGCACCATCCGGGCAGGTGGTGGCGTTCCAGGCGTTGCCATCGTAGCAGTTGGTGTAGCCGGAGGTGACGTGGAGCCATCGCCAGTTGGAATCGAGGGTAATGGAAGCCGACTTGGTGGTGCAGCTAGTTCCGCCCGTGCCAGTGCAGGTTTGCCATGACATCTTGGGATGGGTTTCGGTCTATCAGGAACATGTGTCAGCCTTGATCTAGTTTAAACCCGTCCGCCATAGTCGATTTCTCATCCACTGCATAGTATGCTTGCCAATCCCGCATTAAGAGCCTTGAAGAAAAGTGTTGCGCTGAAAATCGGAAGTGTGGACATACCGTCTCCTTGCCAGCCTGCTGAGCAGTGGCGGCTCCGAAGAGCGAGAGCGAAGCGAGAGCAAAAGTCTTGTACATGGTGAAGACTGTGTAGAGAACGATGGTCGGATGAGGAATCGATGAGTTGAGGGGTCCCCCTCTCTTATATAGACTCTAACAAGTGGCCCTCGGACGCTAGCATCGGTGTATTGCCCATACTTCCATACCATTGCAAGGCTGGGAGTGTACCCATTTGGTGGGTCCTCCGCGGCTGTCGTAGTATTGCCGCCAATCTCGTAGGTTCAACGGCACTTCGGACCACCCAAAGTCGATTGATGTGAGCAAGTAATGAAGACTAGATGAGAGGACGTCCTATGGTGGAGAAATCCTGGGGTAATGCGGAGATCTGTGCGTGCGCCAACGCCGAATCCCTGCTTCTAGAAGAGAGAAAGACGTCGATAACGTGACAACGTGCTATAGCACGGTCCCACTTCCAGGGCAAACTTTGGATAAAGTACCCAAGCGCCACTGAAGGTTGTTCGCCTTTAATCAAAATCCGCCAGCCGTGGCGACCCTCCGGGAGCTGTAGGACGTGACACGATCAGCCCTTGTACCACATAAACGCCGGAGAATCATTTGCCAACATCTCGAAGGACTGGGAAAGTGCAGCGCCATGCGATCTCGTGGACTACTTTTCTGTCTTCAAATTGATCGGCGGTTCTCCTGCTCCGGACATATTTCGCGTGAACCGTAGCTCTATCATCTGTACGTCTTGAGCAGGGCCGATGTACATTGGATCCACCAGAGGCGACGACGATCAAAACCGTTTTGCTTGCCCGTGTGATGTTTCAGATCCCGGTTGTTTATATTGCGACTGGTATACCGCGCCAGTGGATATTACTGAAGACTTCCAGAACTCGATGTCGCACTAGGAATAGAAAGAATTATCAGCTGGGCGTTATCGGCTTCCGGGTTCCAATGCCCAGGCTAGTGGACTGAAGTACTGTATGATGTAAAACGTCCCGATGCTCAATGACCGAAGTGGCGCGCGAGCGTGACTACAAGTGGCGAAGTCTTCGTACCATGTGGAGTACGACCATGGTACGTCTTCAGTCAAACTACTGCATTGACAGTCTCGCTAAATTTTATGAACATGCGCAAGATTGCTGGTCCTTGTTATCAGTACATTCTTCAAGGGACCCATCAAAGTAGACGAAGACATGTGAAGGCATATTCACTGGTTGGTGACGAGATAATAGCAGATCATGGTCGATAACAGTCGCTTGGCAACTGACGTGAAGCACTCGGAGCAGACGGGACGCTCTTCCAGAACTTAGCACGTGCACTAATATAAAGTTAGCTGCGCCTATCATATCTGCTGAGTGGCTTCAACCCGAGCATTGGAAACTGGCCACTACATCTGAACTTCTCAGTTGTTGGGGGTGAGTATTAGCACACAGTGCTGCAGATGCTGGAAGGACGCGCCACCTCGAGCAATTGGGTTGGTCGGATAGCCTCAGAAGGCGAACGAGATGCTCACAATCACCTTAGGTATCTAGATATGTTCGCTAAAGTCTGGGTCGAAGTTCCGGCGACAAATCATCGCTGGCCCCACGCCGAGAGACATGCCGTGGGTTTGTTGTGATAGGATTGGTTGGAGCGGAGGGAGGCTGAATTCAGGCTAATCAATTTCATGCGAGCAATATAAAAATCCGATCTCCTAACCTGAGCCGCACACCAAAGATGTAGATACGGACGGACGCTAGTCGACGAGATTCCGGGTTGGTGTGGACATCTAGTGCGAATCGGGCTAAGGGCCTGGAATACTGTACCAGGATTTATATGATTGAGCCGCAATCTGAGTGCAAGCATCAGAGAAGCCTGGTGCCGGCGTATGGGTTAGATTCAGCCAAGGTCTTAGGACTGAGGTATTTGTACGTACCGGTAAGCTTCCGCAACTAATGCGGTCATCCGTCCTGTACTGGAGAGTATCTCTGCAGACGCCTTTGAGGCAACCACTCTCGCAGATCAAAGGCAATCTGATTTCAGGGGCTCAGAGCACCCTGTGACTTGCGCTGGGAGCAGTTGCTGTGGGTTGGAGTGCAGCTGAGGACCTCCTTCTGGAGCGATGAAAGTGCCGGCCAAGAGCGCAAGCTTCTGCCAGCACACAACTACAAGTTACCGGTATGCGGAGCGAAGCAAAGACCGCGAAGCCTTGCCGAGCGAGCTTCTTCGAACGCTTGGATAATAACGTGGCTTGTGCCATTTAGAATACGTCGCACGATGGAAACAGTGATGAGGGTTGCCAGGTCTGCGAAGTGTGAATGCATGAAGAAATCGAGCTAGTCCATAATGGGCGTAGCCGACCTCACCTCCTCGCGACGCACTTTGTGCACTCTCTCAAAAAGTTCAACAACTATAAACATTTGCTCGCCTGATGACTTCAGTTCTAGAAGAACGAGTTCACAAGGCAGCCTGGCAGTGAGATCCTTCACCTATCGTCTCGGCTCCCAAAAAGATCCGCATCTCGCTACCACGATGCGAACAATAGCTAGCGTGAAACTGCCTCGAGTGCATATACTACCAGACTGGCGTTCAATTCGTGCAGTAGCACGTCATTGATGTTTCCGTATAAAGACAACGGTCCATTCCGCGTGCAGTACCTCTCCTCCGTGCATCTGTGCTTTGTCTGTCTTGTAAATTATACACAGGTCGATTGTCGTTCCTTCAGACGTTCTTGAAAAGCCGACAAATTCGGTCCAGCTCGATTTTATCGTCTTCTCGATGTGACCGTCCAAGCGTGGTTTCTCTGGAACTCTACCGACGACACCGCGCTCATGACGACCCTCAACCCATATACATGCTCTTCTAAAGCATATGCTGGAGCCACCAGCGGCTTTTTGTTTCATTATTAGGACAACCTGCCTATGCCCTTCATCGGCTTGTTCGTCTTTGCTTCGTTGGTACCGGATTGATGACCCTTCTACATTGAGTCTATCCTGTTTACGCTTTCCGGCATGAGCTTAGTCAGTTTCAATTGTGCATTGTACCCCAGTTCTCTATATCTAACAGTCTTGCACGTTGCAAGTTTTACTATGTGGTTCCGGCGTTGGTGGATCCCACGACCTCGGCTTCGACGCGAGTGCTAAGTCGATGATTAGATCCGTAATCAAGGCAAAATCGAGACTAGACTACGGGAGAAATCCACATCCTCATGTTCAGCTGCGATAGGGACTTCACAAATTGCGAACGCCTCAAGGGTCACTTCCAAGAGCAAGTGTTATCAGCAGGTGGTAATGCGGGATATCGATATCGCCAGCAGAATTTCACTCTTACCTATACATTGTTGAGTGAGGATGGGACTGGGATATTCTCTCTGCCACCGTAATGATCGCACTGTAGATTTTCTCTCACTCTCTTCCCAGATAATTAGGCGGAAGCTCTGGTCGCAACCTCTCTTCTCTTACTTGGAGGGCTAGGCTACCATTTTGTTAACCCCATCCTCACCCTAGCCTGCACGTTGCCATATTCAACACCAGTTCCGGATTGCCAGAAGCATCCCCTACGCAAGATAACTTGCAACACTATAGTACCGGAGCCAATAATGGGGCAGATCACTTTGTAAGTACCTCTCTACCTTGGAAGTGCGATGATCAATGTAGGCATCTGAGCGCAATTGAAAAGAATCTACAGACCCCACTCTTCTGGAGTCTTTGTCGTCCATCATACCAGCTTCGCCGAACTGGACCATCATACAATCGAGAACGTCAGGACTGCATACGAATCTCTCCCAAACTACACTACACTCAAGTTCGAGGCATTGGACGAAGACAACATGCGAGATGCAGGTCTGGACAAGCCAAACGTCGTTCCAATTCGCCTTATGCTTGGGTACATGACGCACAACCGCTCAAGTATCGCGCTTCATGCGTACATCTGCACGAAGGATCATCTCAGCAAAATTTATCTGCGCCTGGGTGATAAACCATTAATAGTGAGGTGGTTAGATCACCTAAACCTCGACGCGCCATTTGACATCATCTACGACAACTACGGCATGACGAGGAGGGCAATTGACCGCCTCAGTACCATGGCCGCTTACTACTTCCTCGCTGCTGGCTATGTTGAGGCGGTTACGACACGATCCGATTATCGAGTCGCCTTTGCGGCCTTATGTAAGAAGATTCAGCCACTTCATGGGCCGGGAGCGTGGAACTACGAAGATAAAACAGCCACAGATACAACGAGAGGTTTAGCCCAATACACAACAACAACCCTAAAAGCTGTCCACCAGGACCTGTACTTACCAGAAGGCGGTCTAGCTCACAGTGAAAGTACTACGACGTCTCGGGAGCCCACAACCGAGATTGCAGAATCAAAGCTCCGGTCGAAGAGACATCTAGGGTGCAACAAAATCACCGCACACAGTCACTTCAACTCTGGACACTCTTCTACAGGTAGTGCACAACCAATTGAATCGCGAGGAAAGACTCCCGTAAGTTTCGCTCAGCAACTCTTGGCTTGGACCTCAATTTACAAATGCAGGACATCGATGACTTCACATCCTTCATCAGCACCTACACGAGGCTCAAAGCAGACAATATCGCTCTCATCACTGGCAACAACGAAGTCAGACATCTCCGCGCGCAGCTCGACGAATCGCGGCTCAGGGAGAAAGCAGCTGTCGACATCACACAGCGCGCACGTGCAGAATCGAATACAAAGACCGCGCTTATAGCGAGTATACGAAAAGAACTGCAAGAGTCTCGCGAGAAAGAAGAGGAGGCATCCAAGAAGTTCGTCTCCATGCGCTACAATCTTGGTTTGCAGGAAGTCAAGACCCGCTCAGCCGAGATCTCGCGTGAAGCGGCTGAGAAAAAAGTCCAGCATCAAGCTGTTGAGATCGGCCAACTCACGCTCGCTAAAGATCATCTGGAGGAACAGCTCAAGAATATAGCATCCCAAGAAGAGCTCGAGCTAGAAGTTCAGACTCTGAAGGCAGAAAAAGAGAAATTAGGTGCGAAGAATGAGAGCTTGAAGGGCCAAGTGGGCAACTTAGAAAAGGAGATTCGGGACATGAGGGAGAAGTTCACGGAATGTGAGTAAACCCGGGTACAGATTTTATTTTGAGACCCAAGCTCACTATTTGTGTAGACAAGAGGATAATCAGAGCGGCGAGTACGGACCTCTAGACGATGCGCCACGAGCATCAAAGGAGACTAGGAAGGTATTTTCAAATCATGAGGCTCTGAATATTGTTTGCGGCACTATAAGTGTGCAGAAAGGTAACACCAGAGCAGGGTGCGTTGTGTGGACATGCCTCGAAACTACTTTATTTATGAGAAGCCGATGAGCTTCTACAATATGCACACGTGCCGGTTTCAAGGAGTCTTGCTAGCAATATCAGGCTTATGGTAATTCATCTGCGGATTAGCTTCCACATATGGACGTGTGCAGATATGTCTATATCAAGTTTTCAGCTACACGAGACATCCTTTTATGCAGGCATTCGAGCATTGGCTACTTACTACCTAGCACCGCCACGCATCGCCGTCGGAGGACCGATGCTCACCAAAAGGATCTGACCCAGCCCCATGGCGACCGCAAAAGTAGCGAACCCTATATGACCCATGAGGAGCTAGGTCAGATTCTCTTGGTAGACAAACGAGAACTTTTTTGAGCTGAGCTATAGGGTTCTTAGCGTTCGCTGTGCTGAACAAAGCCTGCATGTTTCGCATGTGTATATGTGCGTGGGTCATCTGCCATCTCACCGACACTCCACAAGGAAAGGAGAGCGTATAAGCGAGGTACATCACGGTAAGCAGACACTGAACAACTCGAGGAGAATATAAGAGTAGATTCCCACATAAACAATTGTCGCGCATGTACTAGGGTATTCCCAAACCATCGTCACTGGATACAACCGTTTTCCAGTGTCATCCGAAGCCATACCCATACCCAATCATATACCGTTCATAACAATCGTAACAGTCGTAACCTCATAGTTCATCCCTTCGCATCCGTCACCAAACCTCTGCCACCGTCTTCCTCGCCCTAACAGCCTGCAGGAAAGCCCCATAACTCCACGTCAAGTCTGTAGCGCCTCGCATGTACCCGGTCACCTGATCAAACTGCTCACTCATGGAGCCTTGCGCATCTACATGCGTCTTCACGACTTCGAGAAACTCGTCGCCGACCAACTTCAACTTGTCAACAATGCTATGGAAGATCGCGTCTGAAGGGCCATATGTTGCGCCCTCTTCTGGCGCTAGGGAGGACGAGGAGAGGAGAGCGGAGTAGAAGGGAAGGCCGAGGGGTGTTATGGTGAGGCTGGATGTGGTGGTGAAGTGTGATGCTGCGCGGTAGAGGACCTCGGCGGCGGAAGAAGTGCAGAGGAACCAGGGGTTTCCGCCGCGCTCGGAAGTTCCGTAGCCGTCGTAGATGTCTTCGGGGTAGCGGCCTAAGCCTACGCCTTCAAAGACGTTCTCGCCCCCGAGTGGTGTGTCATACTCGTCTGAAGGTTGGCTATTGATTGGGAATCTTTGGCGTTGATCCTGGACCAGCGCTTGGAGCGAAATAAGAATCTCATCCGAGTAGGGCGGAAATACAGGATCGTAGTCTGCATCTGCGGAAGGGAAGGCATGCAAAGAGCCGAGGAGAAGTCCACAGTCGAGACCTGTTCGATGGCTCCAAAGGGTCTCAACCAAATGACCTTTCTTCTTGTTCCAAAATCTTCGCACGAATCGCTCAAGGTATGTAGCTTGCTCATTGTACCAATCCGCTGCGCTGTCGTCCTTGAAAGCGCGAGCAACCTGTGTGCCTTCTCGCAGTGCCTTCAGCTGCACCATTGCAGTGAAGAAATGTAGACCGTCCACTTCCTCCCACAGATCGAAGCCCGATGCATTCCAGAAGTGCGACACATACTCCAGATCCGCCTTTATAACGCTCTGCGCAGGCATGTCAGCTTTGTATAGCCCATCGATGATATCGTTGTCTGTATTACTGTTCCAGGATGACGGGTTTGAATCGTTGTAGGCGCGGAGATAATTGATGAGAGTGATAGCGCGAAGCGCCGGTCCATCGCGTTGAGGACGGCCCCAAGAGCCGGTAAACGGTGTGCCATCGACTTGGAATTTGGGCTCGCCGAGGCCGTGCAGGTCGTCGAAAGAGCCAGAGGGATTACTGGAGCGCTGGATCTGCGTTTGCAGCGCTGCGTAGGCATTGAGGATTGTGGAAAGGGAGGACGCTCTCGAAGCTGGTTCGTCGGCGTATAGATCTACAAGAGTATTTGTAGTAACAGCTGCGTCTCGAACCCCTATAAAAGTCAGTCTTCATTCCCAGATCTCGTCTAGAGAGTTCCTTACACTGAAACCAGTAATCCGGGTTGCCGGTGCTTGGACTCGCTACCACTGTTCCGTCTGCCACGCGTTGACCCTTCCCTTCCACATTTCGACCACCAGGCTTCACATTCGCAAGCAACTTGTCGAGTGCAATACGTTCCTCTCTCTCTATCCAGTCATCTAGCGTCTCCCGAAGTGGTTTCTGAGTATGCGAGGCGCGTAGGGCTGGCAGAAATCCGGATAGTGCCGGTATGGAATATGCGAAAGTGTGTATGGCGAGGGATGTGAGAAGCACCAAACGTAGACGTAACTCCATGATGTCAACTGCCAGGAAGGAAGTCGCAGCAAACGTAGGTTTACCGACTGATAAGACGTGAAAAGAAAACAAAGACGCGAAAGAAGAGCAACAAAAAGCGGTGTATTCGGCAAGTCTAGGTCTAGGTAAAGTAAGTCAAGCCCCCCAACCTCCAGTTCGTAAACTCAGCAGCAGGGCGGTGAACACATGTCCAAGGCGCCAGCAAACGCCTCCACCATGCGCCAGCATCCGCGGCGGTAGTCGTGATGATACTGGCCACATGGCCTTGTGCGTCTTGCCCCAAAGGGTGGTCAGCCCAGTCAGAGGCTTGGGAGCGACAATGGAGGACGGGGAAGGCTTGATCTGAAAGCCAGGTGACGTGGGGAAAAACGGTGACATCAGCTCAGGCCACCACGCTAGTGGCTCGGCTAATTGAAATTTTCTCACCCCACCAACCTCAACCTCAACCCACCACAACCCACGCTCAACCACTCAATAACTACTACTTAATATGTCTAAGCAACTTCTCGCCTTAGTAAGTGTTCTAAACCTACCTAGAAGCTATTCTAATCGTGTTTAGGAGTCCTATAAGGCATACTGCGACCTAGGCTGCTTGCCTTTCGGCAGTGCGGCCTAGCTACTAGTAATAGGAATTATAATTATAACCCGTTTCGATCGTATTAGTAACCGGTTCAGGACGAGGAAGGCTAAGTTAGCCTAGAGCTTAGTAAGCTTTACTATTAAATTAAGCTAGGCAGCGAGCTCTATAATATAAGTATTATACCGTTTAGAACGCGTTCCGGGCATTTTATAAGTAATTACTAATATATTTAGAATCTATTTAGAAGGCGTTTAAGGACCGCGGTGCCCTCTATACTTATATTAAGAAGTACTATACGCCTATTAGTATCGCCCCTATAGTAGCTACTAGTAACCCTAGTATAGATAGGATTAATAGGGCTAGAGGTAAAGTATATTATAGTACGTTCCAAACGCGTTACTAACGTATTTAGAATAGCTTACTACTTAGAGGCTATAAAGACCTATCGCGAGAAGCTCTTAAGGCGTTTCTAATATATTTAGACTTATATCTTAATACTTCTACCGGTCCGCTAACTACGCGATAAGATTAAAACCTATTCGTAATATCTTTAGACTAGGCCTATCTTACCTTCTACTAGAGGAGACCGCTATAAACTCCCTATCTACGCGAAGACTATTAGGGTAAAGAAGATTAAAAAGGGACTTATAAGTCTTTAACCTAATTATAACCTATTATTAATATATTTAGATTAACTATAGTAAGTATAGATCTATAGTTAAGTAGAGTAGTAGTTAAGTTCTATATAATAGTTATCTAGAAAGGTTTAATAGAATAAAGGGTAAGAGATTCTTAATATATTTATAACTATTACTAAATATATTTAGTCTATTATTAGTCTACGGGAATATACGAGAATCTAAGGTAGTTTAAGAGTTAGAAATTTAGTAAGAATAAGAGTTCGTCTAAGGCGGAGAGTAAGGTAGAGAGTAAGATAGAGAGTAAGGCTAAGGGTAAGATTAATACCTTAATCTAAACGCGATCTAAATATATTCGGGTTAATATCGACTACTAATAGCTATAAGAAAGCTATTCTTAATATAATAGGAACGGCTCTAGCTTAAGGTAATTTAATACTTTACCTTTTACTTATAGTCTAAAAGTATAAATAAATTTTTATATCTATATATATAAATATATTTATAATATATTATAAACGTAATTATAATATAGCCTATCTTCTCTTATCTAGTTTAATCTCTAACTTTAGATTTTCTAATTCTTACTTCTTAATCTAAGCTTTCTTTTCTTAAATCTTAAGTTCTGCCCGCTTTTATTATAAATTAAGATTATTATTTAATACTTAATATTTAAGGTTATTAGATCTCGCGATTAACCTATTTATAACTTAGTAACTTAGTATAAACGTATTAGGAACATACTTAGAACTTATTATTAAATTTAGCGTTATACTTTATTAAGAAGAAGATTAAGAACTTAGACGATAATAGCTCTAAGACCTTTCTCTTTCTCTTATAGAGGTATTTATAATACTACTAGAAGAAGCTTAAAATAGGATTATATCGTTTATAGAGTTATTATCTTTAATAGGCTTAATATATTAGCTTTATTATAGTTCTAAATACGTTACTAATATAATATAAACGTCTCCTTAGTATAACTTACTATCTCTTAAGAGACTTTACTTATATTAAGCTAATAGACTTATTAACCGCTAAGAGTAATAAATATCTTACTACTCTTAGGTAGTATACTATTCTATATCTCTAGAATTAAGCTTACTTACCCTAGACGCGTTAGTAATAGTATATAAATATATTAGAAAAGAGTTATATATCTATATAGCTATAAGTAGTAATAGATTTATCCTATATAAATAAGACTTTTATATAGTTTACTTAACTATATTTAAAGTCTTTAATAATATATCCTAATTATATTTATCTATAAGAGAATAGTATTTATTTAACCCTAATATAATTACTAGATTTCGCTTATAAAGTGCCTAGGCTAATATATTAGAAATTTTATTCTCTAAAGACCTATTAGAAACGCGATAATAACGTAATTATAAGTAATAATATACGTATAAGTAGATTATATAGCTTAAAATAGTCCTCTTTACTTATATAGCTAAGAAGGCTCTATATTCGGTTATTTATAGAGCTAGATTCTACTTATAAAGTCTAAGTTACTATAGTAATACTCTAAAGAAAGTAAGCTTAATAGAATATAATAATATTCTAAATCTACCACTACCACTTACGGTATTAAGGATTAATATTAGTAAGATATTAACTAAGGCCTTCCTAATACGTTAGCATTATATCCTAGACTTAATAAATATAGTAAAAATAGACTACTTATCTACTTTCTATCTATATTAACTATAATACTAATAATACCTTCTCTAGAAAGATACTTCTATAAAAACGTCTTATTAAGGTATTATAAAAGCGTTTTAAAAAGGTACTAAAAATAATACTTATATATAAGTATTTTATTATAGCTAATAAATATTTAAGTAAGAGTAATAACTATAATAGTAGGGTTAGTTTACGAATATATTAGAAATAGATTAGTATACTCTTTCTATACTTCTTATAGTAGATAGTAAAGATAAGCTTATTAAACTCTCCCGAGACGCGTTTAAATAAAAGGTTAATCTAGAAAGATATTTATAACGTAAATAGAACAGCTTACTCTTTATAAAAGTATAGAACGCTTATTCTAAGAGAGTAAGTAAAGATACTATAGATATAGGCCTTATTTCGTTAGTAACGCCTCTAGAATGTACTCTAAATATATTTATATACCGTCTCTAGGTTTCTATATTATATCTAATACTTAAATTTAACCCTAGCTAGCTCTTAGCTATTAGGATATATAATAAGCTTCTTATAGTATATTATACGTTATAAGCGGTCTATATTTAAAAGAGACTAATAAACTTAAGCTAAAGACTAAGCTTTATACTTTTATATAAAGGCGTCAAGGAATAGACTATAAAGAAATTATACTTTATTATTAAGATATTAATAATAGGATATGAACGCGTTTATATAGTAACTTATAAATAGTAATATTAGGGTCTTATATACGGCGAATTAGTTATATAATCTCTATAGCTATAACCTCTAGAGTTTAATAGAGTAGAGATAGAGAGTATATATAAATACTATATAATATAAAGAGATAGTAAGGCGTTATATCGACGCTAGTAGGGATAATAATATTAAAGGTAACTCTATACTCTCGAAGAATAAGGTTACCCTAGCCTTAAGAATGCTTAACGTCTAGATAATATATTAGTAATAGCTTCTAGATATAATAACTAGTATCTATATACCGTATTTTTAAAGTCTTACTATTATCGTTTCTATAATACTATAAGTCTCTAGGTTCTATAGTTATTAGGGTAGACCGGTTTAAAATAGGTTTTAAAGATAATCTAGAGAATATTTATCACTTAGAACCTTAAAAAAATAGTTCTCGTACTAGGCTACCTTCTAGGACTAAGTAGCGTATCTAATAAACTACTACTAGATATCTAAAATAGTCTATAACGTATTACCATAGCGTTTATAAAATAAATAAAATATAAATATATACTTCTTATATAAACTAGCGTAATATAGGTATATAATAAGGGCTATTACTAATATATATAATTCCACTCTAGAATTATTATATAATTATAGTATAAAGGCTAAAGATCGTAAGAATACGTTATTACCGTAATAGAAAGGCGTTACCTAGTTATTCTATACTTTTAATAGTTAGGCTCTATTCTATTAATACTAGTTTATACATTCTAAAACTCTATTTAGGTCTCTAGCGTTACTTCTATATATAATAGTAATACTAGCGCGTTATTAAGATATTCGTAATACTTAACTCTAGTATAAATATATCTATACCGTATAGTAGGAGTTTCTAGATAAGTATAGATTATTAGCTTTAGAGGACCTTTTTACTTTTAGTAGTATTAGAACTAATACGTTAGTAACGTATTTAGAAGCGGTTAGTAATTATATATACTAATAAAGCGTCTTATAGTATCTATTCTAGGGCTACTCTTAATCTATCTACCTATATATAGTATATATATCTACTATTACTAGTTTACGGGTATTTAGATAGTAGTATCATCTAGTTAATTATTAAGGTTATAAGTGGGTTTAATAAACCACTAGTTAATATAGTAATAGGAATATTACTCTAAATAGTATAAGAAATATATTTATATTTAGTTAATAACACGATACGTATATCTTAGTTATACTTATTATCTCTCTCTTCCTAGTCCTATGTACTCTAGGAGGGTAGGTATTATAGATCTTAAGGGCTGCCATAGAGCCTACTATAGCCCTTCTCTATAGGTACGAGTGGCGATAGCTATATTTATCTTAGTTAGACCTAAATATATTATAAACGTATTTATATAGCGATTACTTATTAATACTTCCTTTATTACGCGGTAGGTATAGGAGATAAGGTTAAACCACTAACGTTAAGCTCAGTAGATATTTTATAAAGTGGGCCCACCAATAAGCAGGGGTACAGATTAGCGCGTGTGGTCGGATGAGCTAAGCGAGTGGTTGGATGAGCTGCAACCTCTCCTCACTCCCGTCATCGGACGCATTCTTCGCCGTTCCTGCATTAACCCGTATGCCCAGCTCCAATAACATGTCACAAGACCATTTGCTCAGTGGCGACTGGTCACCACATCGCGATTTGGGTCCACTCGTGCGTTTTTCCGAGGATCAGCCGAGGTTCTCAAGTTTGGTTCCAGGTTTTGGGACTACACGTGACCCTTGTAAGTTCACCCTACAAAATCCACAACGTTTATCTCCGATAGGAAGCGTCCAATAAATTGAGAGTTTTTGAAGACGGCATGAAACAATTTACGACTGTAAATATATACATGATCCAAGGACGCTAGTTAAAGTACGACCTAGCGCTCATCCTCCACCCCTCCACGAGTGTCTTGCACAACAAGTTGACATCTCATGTCTCTTCTTATGAACCTCTTTCGAGCAGCATCGAAAAATAGGCTCTTCGAACGTCAGATTCTCATGAAATAACACAATGTATCAAGCCACTTCCTTGGTCTGGGACACCAAATCAGGGAAGTTGCACTTTGACGAAGCCATCATGCAAGCAATGCGAACCTCGAAAAGCAAACATGTGGCTGCCAACAAACCTCGCCTATCCCAATCACCAAGGCCCATCCACAGATCTCGATGTTCCCAGAAACCTGCCATCCAAAACCCATCAATAAGCCCTAACACCCACGCCCAAGCACGCAGACGTCATGACTTTGGTCCTCGCTTGGCGGCATCAACCATGCTTTGAACAACACACTCGGCATACACGCACGATATCCAGAAAAGTAAAGCATATTCCGACGTAATGCCTGATAATTCCATAACTGCCAATCGCTCCACCCTCAAAGAATTCCTCGGCTCTGTCGCAACGATAAAAGGAGACCTAAGCAACATCACCGCACCCCCCTTCGTGCTCGGCGACTACTCCACCGTCGAACTTCCACAGTATTTCGCAGATCGCCCATCACTCTTCGTCGCGCCAGCATTAGAAGAAGATGCAGAGAAACGCGCACTCCTAGTTTTAAAGAACTTTCTAGGCTCCCTCCGAAACCAGCAATACGCCGGACGAAAAGAAGTCGACGGCGTCAAGAAACCTCTCAACGCCTTTCTCGGCGAACTGTTTCTTGGGACTTGGCATGATGAACAGGTGGGCGATACGAAGCTCATATGCGAGCAAGTAGGTCACCATCCGCCTGTCACAGCATGTTACATTTCGAACGAGAAATACGGGGTTACTGCGGAAGGCTTCACACAGCAAGCCATCACATTTAATGGTAATGTGCATATTAAGCAGAGTGGGTATGCCATCACTCATATCGAGCGGTTCGATGAAGATTATATTATTCCGCTGCCAAGTGTGAAGGTCAAGGGTGTGCTGACGGGAACGCCGTATCCGGAGCTGGAGGGGACGTATAGTATTGTTTCCTCCACAGGCATTATCTCCGAGGTGAAGTTTCAAGGGAAGGGGATGCTTTTCGGGGGGAATAAACATGGATTTGAAGCGCGTGTCTATCGGAAGGAAAAGCCTTCCGAAACCCTCTACACCGCAACCGGCCACTGGAACGGAGGCTTCACATTCCACGACGCCCGAACTGGAGAAGAAATCGATGCCTTCGACACAATTGAAACGCCTACAACCCCCATCACCGTACCCCCTCCTTCATCACAAGATCCCTGGGAATCACGGCGAGCCTGGAGCGGAGTCCTCGACGCGCTGAGCCAGGGCGACATGAAGCGGACCGTCAGCACAAAAGCCGAGGTAGAAGAAGGGCAGCGGAAAATACGGCTTGATGAGGAAGTGCAGAATAGAACGTGGAAACCACTTTTCTTCAAAAGGCAGGAGCGCGACCCCATTGTGGAGAGGCTTTCGAGAGCGGACCGAGATAGTTTCGTTCTTGATGATGAGGAGGGGATCTGGAAGTTGGATGCGGCGGCGGTGAAGAGTACGAAGACACCTTATCATGGGGGTTTGCTGCCAACAGGCACGCGATCCAAGGACCAAGGATTAGAAAGCAATGTGCCAAAACGGGAAGAGGAGGTGCGCGGTGGACAGACTGAAGTGAGTCAAGGGACTGAACAGAATGTCGGCAGTATCTCAAGAGCTCAGGCTGGTGAGAACGGGAATGGGGGCCCTGTTCGGAACGCCAATGAGACTGCCAAAGAAACGATCAATGGAGACACTAGCGGACTTGCTGGTGGACCCGTTGATCAAAACAGCAATGGTAATGTCAACGAAAACGGGAATGGAAACGGCAGTCGCGCATCTGAGGTGCACTTGACCGATGCTCAAGTAGAAAGCATGCTGCGAGATAAGTATACATCGACTCGCCGTTAACGATCGATCATGTGTACCCCATATACCATATTTGACTTCATACATCTAAACGTAATGTACAGTAACCACGCACATCTTCCCAACGTATTAGGTTCGCACAATGCCTGTGACCTGAGCGTACAAATTGCCTCGCAATCATGACGCATCACGCACTGATACCTACCGACCTCAGAGCCCCAAAAACCTACCGCCACCAACGGCCCTACAACATGGCCGGTACAGCCAATCTCTTCCTCCTCGTCCTCCCGTTGGCCCTGACCTGTACAGCCCTCATATCCTCCACATCCAACCCCTCCTTCACAACAGCCTCCTCCCACAACTCCTTCCCGACCCGATCTGCCAGACTTAGCACCCTACTCTGCACCGTCGCGCCATCCCTCCGATTCTTCCCTTCCCGTCGACTCGAACTAATGCGCTCCGCGAAAACCCAAAGCTGACCCCGAGCATCGATGACGCCCGTCTCCGTGGACCGTAAAGGCATCCATTCATCGCTTAATCGTATTGTCGATGGCACTTTCGAGTCTTTGGACTTGAGTGGGAGGATCATGCCTTCTTCTTCGAAGCGTGTGTATGTGTTTTTGAGCGTTTCTTTATTGACGGCTTCGAAGTAGGAGAGGTCGCCTTGGTGGTAGAGAGTTTTTCCAAAGAGTTGTGCGCGATCCTGGACTTTCTTTTGGTCGAGCCATGTTTCCTTCTTTGCGCCGACGGGCGGCGTGAGCATCAAGAGACTGATTGCGCCGAGCCATGCCGCCTCGATGAATGGCCAGATGAGGAAGCAGTAGAAGTCGAAGCTCTCCCGTCCAGTTTCTCGCTCTTTATCACTGAGCTCCACGAACTGCACTTCGTCTTCGGCGTCCGGGTTACGGGTGACTTTGATGACGTTGTCGGCTTCTAGAGTCTTGATCGTTTGGGCGAGATTGATGTCTAGACCCTCGGTGGGAAAGATGAATTCGCCGCGGAAGAGCTGTGAGAGGAAGGAGACTTGTCCGCGAAGTTCGACGTAGGACATCCGTTGCAACTCGTGTCCGCCACCGAGCTTGACTTTGGTGTAAAGCGCGGCCGAAACAAGGGATTGGAGGATGAAGAGGTGGATGGTCATGTTACGGTAGAAAGAGAGTTGAAATCTGATGTGGGTAAGTATTACTGGTATGCAACAGGACAAGAAGTACGTACCTATCCACGGCGTAGAAAGTCTCTTCGGGAAGTCCTGGGACAAGGCCTACCAACCCAGGTCCCAACACCTCTAAAGCACGCTCCACGACCACGCTGGTCGGCAAACTCGCAAAATGCGCTACCCTTCCCCCTTGGGCCCTCACACGCTCGCTCAGCCATTCAACTTTCCGGACGAGTTCCGACTTGCCGACGCCCCGTCCTCTTAGGGTCAACAATACGGTTCCCACCAACGCAGTCGGCATAACAACCGACACATCGTTGATCTCGCTGAGGACCTTGTACCCTATTGTTCTCAGGATGCGTAGCCGCTCGTCTTTCAGGTCCAGTCTCGGGGGGAGCTTGCTGAAGCGGTCTTGTTGCTCCGTGATGAACTTGCGGAGCGACCATGGCTTGTGGAAGCGGACATCGACCCGACCGAGCTTGAGGGAGAGAACAGATGAGGCGGAGAGGAAGTCCATGAGGTTCTCCTTCGGCTTCGGTTGGCCAAGAAGTTCGCTGATATAAGAGCTGTGTCTCGTTAGCAACAATTTCCTCCCGTAAGCTGGCTACTTACTCCACTTCTATGACTTTGTCGTACTGCGTGGACACAGGACAAATGATCGCGTCTTCAACTCGCCCACTCGCCACACTTTCCAGCATATAACTCAGTATACCAAATTTGGGTGGCAGCAATTTGCCCGTCCGACTCCTTCCCCCTTCCACAAAACACTCTAGATTATAGCCATTTTGTAACAATGTATCGATATACGCCTGCACGAGCGTTGTGTATAATTGGTCGTCTTTAAAGCTTCTCCGTATCCACATGGCACCAGCATGCTGTAGGAAGGAGCCGACTACCGGGAAGTTCAGATTGTCTCCCGCAATCACGGTTGGTAGGGCAAGACCGAGCCGATAGCATATAATTTGGAGCGAGACGTAATCGACGTGCGACCGATGGCAAGGCAAAAAGATAATGGAGTGTTTGTCCTTTTGCGCCTGCGCCGCAACAGCGCGCAACCTCAACACCTCCTCACTCGAGACGTGGACGCCCTGGTGGTATGCTCTGGTCAAGAGAGCCGTGGCGAGATAGTACGCGCCGCGGATGAACCTCTTGCTCTCCATCTTGCATATCATCTGGTCCGTCAGCGTGTCACTGACCTCCAGCAGGCTCTCCTCAATCTGTATCCTCCTCTTCCTTTTCCTGTCCGCATATCCTACACCCTCCCCGCCATTCATGACGTCTTCACCAAGTAAACCCTCTTTTGTCTCAACCTCCACTCTCTTGTCCGCAAGCTCTCTTACTTTCGCTACCAGCATAGGGTTACTGAGCACCATGTTCTTCATCTGCTCCGAAAACCCCGAGTAGAATATAGGCTGCCCGATGATCTCATCGTACGATCGCCAGCCCGTGCCCGAAACGTGTAGACTGATTTCGCGGAGGAAGTCAAGCGGCGACGAGCGGAACCGTGCCATGCTGTTAATGACGGCGCGTTCGGGAGACTCATTGTAGCCGGCGGCGTGGAGGTGGACTTGGTCGTCGGCGGTGATGCTGAGGTCGGGCGCTTGTTCGGAGGCGCTGGGGAGGGGCGATTTGCGCGGTTTCGAGGAAGAGAACATGCTGGGCGACGGATGGGCGACAGGCAGTTCGGAGGGCTAGAGGGTGGTTCGGGAGGGGAGAATCGGCGGAGCTGTTATGATGCGCGACGGAGATTAATGGCCATGGGAGTTGGTAGGAGCGACGGTGTCAGCAAGCTGTGCACCTCGTGCTCGATTGGTGGTTGACTTGGGAGAAGAAGATATCCATGGCAGAAAGATGTGCATGTATGAGGCCTGGAGATCATTCACTCCAGATCTTTACCCCCAGGTTCGGGCGCTGGCGTTCCCGCCGCCTGGACGTGTAGCCGAGGCACGCAAACCAGCGCCACACTTTGGGCGATCAAAGTGACGTTAGCAAGATTCCTTCAGATATGGCTACTACCCATCCACTCGCGAAGAACATCATCAACACTTTGAGTTTGTACGATATGATGCGAACACGTGAAGTAGAATTCTTCTACAGACCCAGACATCTCTATGCGTCCCTATCAGGCCGGCCAAGACACATACCAAATACAATACTATAAGAACTTGATGACCCTATTCCAACTCCATACCTAAGGCCTAGGGGTACACCAACCGTACGCCAAAAATGCCAATCCGTCCATATTGAGCAAGTCCACTATTTTTCCAAGGCGGGATGCGCCAGACCCCGCCGAGTGTCGTAAGCCTGTGAACCCGGACGTAATAAGAAACAACCTATCCTCTCTCAACCAAAACCAACAGCACGCGTCTTTCGAGTAATACAAACGACTACAGCACCCGTGAGGAATACGAATGCGAGGACGAGTTTCATTAAGAACCAGATCATTTCAGAGGAAGAGAATGGTGCCCTTGTGACCAAAAGTCAGAGCATGTCCTGAGAGCAACGATAAGGCGAGGTGCGCCATGGCAGGCATGACAGGCAATATGTGAGGGTTGCAAGAAAATGACGGCTTATTTTTGCTCGTTTTCATACCCTTCAGGTTTCGCCAAGCCGTTGGTCTCGAAGTATCGGGCAGTACCTGTGCAGCCGGTGTTAGCTTAGATCATCTTCGATATCTCAATTGAACGTACAGCTGTAGCCATTCCAGTCAAAGTTCTCTTTGGGGTTGCAGTGGCACGCGTGGTCTAGGCGATACTTCTCGCCAGTAGGGCAGTGTGTAAAGGGGACGTGGTAGTAGGCGATGTCGTTGAAGAAGTGAATTTCTTCCTTCTTCAGCATGAGGGCCGCGGCGATGGAGTGTACAGGCGCATCTCCCCAACGTTCGTAGAAGAAACCGCCGGCGTGGTCGAGCGAGGTGAAGTAATCAATGTAGGCCTCCGAGCGGAGCCAGTCGAGGTTTCCAATCTCAAAATTGGACCAGAAGTGGCAGTGGTTGTAGGTCTTTCCGTCATCGTCGCTGAGCCATTTCATCGAGTTGCCGTCGACAATGTGCTGCGGGTAGACGGAGCTGAAGTTCTTGACAGCATCCCAGAGGGTGGGAATGGTCTCGACATATTCGTACAAGCTGAGGACGAAGCTGTACTTTTTCTTGTTGTCGGCCATGAACTTGAACGTGTCGTAGTTGATGTCGCAATAAAGCTCGATGCTGGGCTCAACGCGCCAGTACCACTCGTAATCGAGCATCAACGGGTGGCGGAAGAAGAAGCCGGATTCATAACGACACATGTGCCTGTAGCTGATGGAGTCGCCGTAGATGATCTTCTTCTCCTTCATCTCCTCGCGCACCTTGGCGGCACGGTCCTGGTCGATGAAGTCGGGGAAGGACCAGTGCTCCGTGGGGATCTTGCCGTACTTGGTTGTGCCAGAGACCAGCATCGAGGTGACTTTCTTAAACTCGTCATCGAAGTCATCGTCGTTCAAGAAGACCCAGTCGTAGTTGTACTTGCGGTTGAAGCGATCCTCAACATCGCGAATCGACTTGGCGATGTCCCAGAGATCCGAGTTGCGCGCAAGAGTCACGAAGGTGGCATTCATGCGCTCGCCGGAAGCAGTTTGGGGCGGGAGCTCCTTGCCGTCGGTGTTTGGGGTGGTATCCGGTGTAGCCTTGGGAGTGTCGGTGGGCATGGTGTTGAGCTGGCCCTCCTCGTGCTGTGGCACCTGAGGAACGGCGGCCGTCTCATCCAGCTTCTGGCCCTCGCTGGGATTGTGCTTGGTCGTAGTCCATTGCGCGGAAGGCACCGACGAGGACGAGGAGATGAAGAAGAGGAGGACCAATGCCTGCGCACGTTAGATGGGTCCAAATGCATACGGGGAAAGCGAGCGTACCACGAGGGCGAAGACGATGTAGCGGATGTACCGCTGGTGGCCGGCCATGATGCCGCGAGACTCGTGTTGGGGCGCGTCGGATGGCTGCCTCTTCTCAGACTCGGTAGGGCCCTCCACTTTGCCGGCTGGTGGGTGTTGCGGGTGGTGGTGGTGGCTCGAGTAGCTGGGGGCCGAGTGAGTTCTTGGGACTTGCTGGATCGCACGTGTCAAAAGAGCGAAAGGTGCTACGAGGCGGTCAGTCAGAGGGGAGCAATGCACGCAGACGGCGCATTGGAAGAAGAAAAGGTGTTCGCAAGGAGAGGTGCTTGCGCGGTCAGGAATGTAACGCACGAAAGGGGGGAAATATCGTATCTATGGTGATGGACTAGACTACAGGGAGCAGGGAGCAGGACGCCAAGGGACGTGGCTGACGAACGCCACGCGGCGCACCGCGAGCTTGTTGCGTATGCGTAGATGCAGGCCACGCACCCATATGTTATGATGAAGACTGGAGGGATATGGCATAGAGGGGACCCAGAGCTACTAGGTGTTTGGCATTCATCCCTCAGCGAATGCTGCTTTCTCTCAAGACCACCGTTCGTAGCATGCCCCCGCGGTGCAAGGCAGGGCCGGCAAGTCCCGCGAACAAGCGTCAACCGTTCGTGGGAAGACTGAATAGCTCTGCGGAACAGCGTCAACACGCTGCGCGCACTCCCTCAGCACACGGCGCACCCCGTTTTCGCTCGCTCTCGCGTTCGTCTCCGATTTTCTTGTAGACTGAAGATTTGCGCCCCCGCCAGAACGTAATCGCGTCGATGCGGCCGCCGCCCTACGCCTTTACCCTCGCTCCAACACGTCACTAAGCCGACTAAACCTTGACCACGACACCCTCCCTCGACGAAACCAATCCCACACGCAAACACCCCCATCGGGGCCTGTCCACCATGTCCTTCTTCGGCTTCGACGCGACCCTTCCCCAGGACCGCGGTCACTCCGCCAATGCCCCGGGCTTTGGCCACCACGATGCGTTCGCTGGCCTGGGCGTGGGCGCGGGCGATGACGATGCGTATGTCGGCTCACGGTAGCACACAGAGTGCCGCTAACATACATATACAGCATTGACTTTGAAGAGACGTACGACGGCCTAGGTAACCAGCTCGATGAAACCGACGATGTCTTCAACGATGACACCTTCGGCGCCGGCCCTGCGTCGCAGCAGAACGTCGGCAAGGACTTCGATTTTGCTGGGAAGACGTCCCAGATCGCGGGCACCATACAGGAGGAGCAGATGCTCTATCAAGCTCGCCAGCCCCCGCCCCAGCAGCAGAAGCCCCCGATTCCCCATGCGTCCAAGCCTACCAGGACCGGCTATGAGAGTTACAACAACCCGGAATACATCCCTCAGCTGGAGGCACGCGCAGACATCTGGGGGTTGAAGCCTAAGCAACCGGCTCACGCAGCGTACCAGGAACCTCAGCAGCAGTACCAGCAGCAGCAGCAGCAGCAGTACCAGCAACAGCAACAGCAGCAGCAGTATCAGCAGCAGCAGCAAGTTCCTACGCCCGCCAGAAAGATGATGAGTCTTGAAGAAGTTGAGGCCATGATACGTTCCCAGGCTCCTCCACAGCAACAACAACAAGCATCAGCACACCCCCAAGGCCCGGCTTCTGTACCCCATCCCCAACAATTCCCGCATGGGCAGCCACAATATCCCGGGTCGCCAGGCCAGTTTGCGCCACAGATCTTGCAGCGACCTCAACAGCACCATCCACAAGCTCCACCGCCGATGAGGCAGCAGCAGCAACAGCCGCAGCAGCAACAGCAGCAGCAACAGCAGCAGCAGCAACAACAGCAGCAACAGGTCCCCCAGCAGGCCCAGCAGCAGGTTCCGCAACAGGTTCACGCCGAACTTCCCGGCCAGCCTGTCAACACTCAAGCTCCTCAGCAACCCACTATCCTCCAAAGGCAGAAACAGCAGAATGAGTCCCCGGCCCAGCCACAGAGGCAAACTCCCACGCAGTCCCAGACGCAGAGGCCGCCCGCCCAGCCAAGGCAGATTCTCCAGAACCCCAACCGCCTGTCTGGTCACGGTCAGCCCATGCAGCAAGGTCAGGTTGGACCCCGTGGCCCTGGCCATAATAGGGGCCCCTCATACCCTGGTATGGTCATTACCCACCCGGAACAGCTCATGGCGCTTTCCGCAGAAGAACGAGCAACCTATCTCGAAGAAGACGCCAAACGTGCCAAACGCAACCACAAGATTGCGCTCCTTGCAAAGGACAACGGATTGATGACACCTCAGGACAAGAACTTCATCACTCGCATCCAGCTGCAACAGCTCATGACTGCCACGGGCAACCTCGAAGAGAAGGGTCCTGAGGCTGCCATTGCCGAAGACTTCTACTACCAGGTGTTCAGCCAGATTCGCGGTGCCCCTCGTCAGAACCCGCATCAGCCGGCCAGTCAGTTTGCGCAGACCTATCTCTTCCAAACGAACAGCAGATTCGGTCCGCGTAGGCAAGGGCGGGGCGGCGATAACCATATGCAGCGCATGGAGCAGCAGGTACAGCGTGCGGTCGAAGCTGCCAAAGCCAAGCCTAAGGGCAAGCAACTTGTCATTGAAGGTAGTTTGGGCAAGATCGCTTTCAGCAATTCCAAGACCCCAAGGCCGCTCCTGAACCTCAAGCGAGCAGATACTGGAGACAAGCACCCGAAGCATCCCAAGTCCTCCGTGGCCCATCGTAAAGATACACTGCGCACCATTGAGGCGATCTACATGACTTTGATGCATATAGAAGACCACGATCGTACGCTGCCACCTCCGATCAACGAGGACAGCCCACCTGAGGCAATCCAGAGCCACATGGAATGGCGCACCAAGGTTGAAGCATTGCACAAGCAGCTATGGCAAGACATCAAAATCATGGTTCCGATCAATCCCCAGTAAGTCTATTCCATATGATTTACCCACATTAATATACTAACAAGTCAGGTCTGCTACCCCGCATCCATTCATCTCCATTCTATCCCACGCCAAGGGAAAGAAGGCCATTCAACGCATCTTCCGCCACATTGACGAACAGGAGCGCATTACGGTGGTTACCATGATTGTCGTCCACATAGATCAACTACCCGTCGTCTCCCAAGCTGTTGCGACACCGGACGAGCCTTTGACTCCCGCGGTGCGTGAGGAGGTTGACCTCTTCTTGCAGACTGTAATGCCACCACTCTTCGCGCACATCTCCGAATCGCCGCTCAACATCATCATCGGCCTTCTTGGGCTCATCCTTCAACGGACAAACATGCATGTCGTTGCGAGAAGTAAGATTGGCATGGATCTGCTCACCATTCTTATTTCTCGAGCGGAACTCCTGAAGCAGTCTGCGCCAGAGATCAAACCGGGTGACTGGGAGCAATGGACAGAGCTCTACAACCGTCTCTTCGACTCGATCGAGCCCGTTCTTCCTGCCATCTTCCCAGGAAATGCGAACGACACTGGCGACATGTATGTCTGGCAGTTCTTGGCTGCAATGGGTGTTGGTGCAAGCCCCGAGCAGCAGCAACGGCTCGTCATTGGCGTCAAGGATCGTGTAATGGAGACCGTGGCAGTGAGCAAAGCTTTGCCTGCTGACATGGCATCTGCTCGACTGGCGAATGTCAATCTATTTATGAGGGCTATTGGCTTGGATGTGGAGTTGCTTGGTTGAAGCAAGGACTGACGGATGAATTGAAGTATCCAGAAACAGTGGTTCGCCTGAATTGTCGGCCATGCCCAAGAAGAGTCGACTACCATTGTCAACACAGTGTCTGCCGGGACTTTGGGGGGTCTTACTGCGCTTGTGTTGGCGATTACATACCTGCTGCTTGACGGAGATGAGTCGGCGAGTATAAGATGATGGTAGCTGGGGAACATTGCGGCTAGTCTGGTCGAAACACCATTCTCAAATTTATGACAGAGACACTGGTGGGTGAGAGTGCGGACACGAGACTACTTTTGTGCAGTATTGCTATTCAATGTAAAAGCGTTTTTTTGAAGCTTGTTTGTCCTTTTTGGGTCATGTCTTGCGTGATACTTTGTACTGCATAATGTGATGAAGCGGCACTGTTGTTGAGGTAAGTGATTCTTCAGGGGTTTAGACAGGGGCTGACGACACGGGTAGAGGTATGCACGTCTACGCCCCGTATATACCGTATCGACCGTTTCCCTACGCTTTCCGGATGGGAGAGTTAGCGTGATATGCCGGTTGTTACTCGAAGACAAGATGTACACAACCCTTTTCCACAAGGGTGGGTACATCTTGAAGTCGAAGTATATCAACAGACTTATGTCCTAGTACTATACATTACCATCGATATGGGAGAGGCAATGATGTTTCCGTACATGATGGATCTTCAACAAAACCCGTCTCACTACTTGCAAGGTAGACCAATCTCCACCGGCCACGGGCGATTCAGCTTAGTCAAAGATCGCCTCAGCGCACTAGAGTCCTCGAACCACGCATTACTATCCGAAAAACGCATTTCTTAAAAATTTGAGACGGTTCGCGCGGCCAAAAGGCGACCCACTGAAAATACCGGCTAGATTTCGTGCAGCCGTCAAATAGTCTGGGTACGCTTTGAAGGTATTAAAACGCTTGAAGTCCAGCGCCAGATGAGATGGGTGTTGGACAACCTAGCGAGGCGGCCATCGACTGCATCTTCGTCTATTTCCCTGCGTGCTCCCGGCCCAAGCTATAGTGAATACTAACGATGTTGTGTTGCCACGAATTTCAATTAGTGCTCACTCACTAGGAATGAGCTCCTTCGTACGCTAAGACATCGGACGGTGCCGCTTAAAACTGTTCGAGGGCCTATGCTGAGGATTACTATCACGCGAGCCGACGAGCAATCAGCCTCAAGATGTGCAGAAGAAAGTTTATAAGAGGAGCTTCAGTCTCAATAGCAGCTTTCGATTTCGGACGCCATTATACTTGGTTCGGCGATATTGCAACGCTAGGGTGTCGATTTGGGACTTTCCAATCGGTCATGGCGATAAGGTATTGGATCTCATTCGTCTCTTTGCGTGGATGTCAGAGCTGACCTCTACATAGCAGTCTTACTGGGCTCCCCATACCAGGTGCAATTTTGCATAGACAGGGCGATGTCGATTATTCAGGGGCACAGATCTTCGGAGATGTAAGTTCTCTTTTCGGAGCTACTCTGCTTATCGGAGCTACCTATGCTCTGGGGAAGGCCAAAGGTACACAAAAAGTCTAGTATGAGACGATCTGGAATTGGAGGATTCTGTTCGTGGTCGGGATGGAGGAGTGTGCGGTCGACGAGGCTCTCGGAGTGGATCGAAGAAGGAGAGTTTGGGGGTTTACATACTGCCAACTTCAGTATGTCTTTATACACATCTAATACAATTTATGCTGTGGTATCCTTCAGGATGTAGCGTTGAGAGTTGCAACCGACGTACAGTTGACATCCAAAGGTTCTCTGCTGCGGTATCTCAATGGAGCGTTTGCGGTGCAAACGACGATTCGACCGCGTGAAATAATTCCACCACGTCGGAAGCACATTCGCGAGTTCATCAGCGCCAGCGCAGCTCTCCCATCGACTCCACGCATCCACCTTACAAGCCGGATCGCGTGCCACCCGACGCTCACAGCGTCTCTCAAATGGAGATGACACTCCAAATAGAACCCTAAGTCCCCGGGCCGCTCAGCTCATGGTCCCGGTGTAAGCCACTGCCGAAACGCTGCGGGAAGCTGCGAAACACCGTTTGGAATCCAGTTGCCAAGGTACACGAGATCGTTTGCTGGGGAGTGGAAGACGCGAGGCTAGGTAAAACATATTGCAAGCTCTCGGAAGGGCTTGTGGGGTACGTTGGCGAAGCTTGTTCTTGCCTTATCAAACAATTGGGCTAAGGGTGTTTTAGAATAGGCCGGCCGTTTCGCATCGCCAAGGCCTGACAAGCAATGCGGGAGATGTTGCAGAGCTGAAACGCTTTACGGCTGGCGGCTTTCATACGACGCACGTAAGCATACCGTAGCTGGGAGCTGGGGGCTCCACACAAGCGCCTATTGCGACGGCGCGGGGAAGGGCGTCCACGCCGTCTATTCGTTCCCAGATCTTCTTTCAATGAAAGCTCACATCGAATAGCACCGTCAACTCTCAGATGCCGGCAACGACAAATCGCTCGTCTGGCGCACATCCGGCGACGCTGAAACAGAGTTGCTAAGCTTTTAATGGCCCCTGTTTATGCCCGGGCGCCTCTCCCCACATTTCTTGAACATGACGACCCATCCTCAAGCAGTACGTGTATGAGGCATAATGCCTACGGGAAGCCCGACCACAGATTCCGCGCACAATGCTATCCTATGATCTGTCATTGCGAGGGTCCAGCCACGCTTTCGGCAATCCGCTAGCCCTTCTCGTGTGATTCCAGACGGACGCTTGAAGGATTTTGGACCGCCAGTTCGACTTCGACATGGATGGTTCGTCATGATGGCACATGAAGCTTCGTGTTTGTGCGAGCTCGAGCCGCGGTGTAAGTCTCGCCGCGTGGCCCTTCCGGCTTGTGGCAAAGCTTAGCCTTCTTTGCCTTTCTTGACTGCTTGTTCATGCATCAGCATCTGTATCGTCCTGTAGTTTCACCGGCATCTGTTCCTTCCAATGTGGACTGCGCCAGATTTCCTTCATCCTCTTCTTTCTTTTATACGAGTCCGTTTCCGCTCTGTGAGTGTTTTGTCCTCTACCTCCAGGCCGAGCCTTTCTATTCGTTTCGTGGGAGCTGTGGCATTTGCTCTGCTCTTCTTTCTCTTGTTTCTTCTCTTTCCCTATATTCTCTATTCGACAGACTATCTACTTTCCTTTATCTTCGACATATTTTAGTCTCGTCACTGCTGCCGGTCAGCATTAGTCCATCATGTCAACAACTATCCGCATCATGTTGCTCCTAGTCACATTGGCAGCCATTGTGCTAGCCGCGCCCACGCCGGGCAAGATACAAAAGCGATCCTTCCTAGTGCCACGAAGCCTCAACAGAGCTCATCCTCGAGGTCTCAATGGCCCGGATGCCATACGCAAGGTTTTCAGAAAATATAATTTCAAGATCCGGGATGGCTTCATTGCGAACACAAAGTCTGGCCCCATACCTGGGGGCCGGGCTGGGCTCAAGATTGCTGCAAACAATGGCTCCACCAACGGATCTGGTACCGTCGCTGCCAACCCTGAGGACAACGCCGCGCTCTTCCTCTCCCCGGTGGACATTGGTGGCCAGACCCTGAACTTGGACTTCGACTCCGGCTCGTCGGACCTGTAAGTAGTATAATCGAACTGTGAACTTGCACTGGACTTACACCAACTGCAGCTGGGTTTTCAGTACCGCGCTTGACCAGAGCGCTATTGGGCAGCATTCCGCTTTTGATCCCGCCAAGTCGCAGACCTTCAAGGTGATGCCGAATGCACAATTCAAGATCTCCTATGGTGACGGATCTGGTGCTGCTGGGACTGTTGGAACGGATACTGTTACCATTGGCGGCGTCGTTGTCAAAGAGCAGGCTGTCGAGACCGCAACCCAAGTCTCGGAGTCCTTCATCCAAGACACGAACACTGACGGACTCGTTGGCCTTGCCTTCTCGCAACTTAACACTGGTGAGCAATGCCAAAGTCTGACACCTATCGCATCCACTAACAACAGCAGTCAACGATGGCACCAAGAAGATCCCACAGAAGACTTTCTTCGACAACGTCATGAATGAACTTGACATGCCGGTATTCACCGCCGATCTTGACCCAGATGGCACTGGCGTGTACGAGTTCGGTAGAATTGACCAGAGCAAATTCACTGGCGATATGGCCTGGATCCCCGTCAATGCCAGCTCCGGCTTCTGGCAGTTCGCCTCCGCCAAATTCACGGTCGGCAACCAGACCATCGAGAACCCTGCTGCCTCCCAAGCCATCGCCGACACTGGGACCTCCCTTCTCCTCGTCGACCAAAACGTCGCCGAGGCATACTACTCGCAAGTGAAAGGCGCGCAGCTCAACGCCCAGGTCGGTGGTTTCATCTACCCTTGCGGCGCTACCCTCCCAGACATGTCAGTCGCCATCGGCGACTCCTACATGGCTAAGATCCCCGGTAACCAAGTCACCTTCGCGACGGTCGACCAGGCCAACACGACCTGCTTCGGAGGTATTCAGGGTAACCAGGGTGCTGGGCTCCAGATCTACGGCGACACAATGTTCAAGTCGCAATTTGTTGCTTTCAATGGCGGCAACCAGTCGCTGGGCTTTGGCGAGAAGCCGCCACAGTAGATGTAGAATCGCCGATACCCAGTCGCGAGAATGTTTTGCAAACACACTTTTCGTTCCCTGTTAGTTGTAGCAGGGTCTTTGTTGATATATTTGGCCTGGAGCATGGTGGTAGTTGTACATAATTATTTCTTTACATGTTGGATACGGTCTGTTCGACGGCATATGCATGATCACCTGCATGATAGGTCACACTATAGGTAGCATCGATAGGATAGAATAGATGGTATGCCGCTAGACGCCAATTATGCCTTGACGCGTCGTCGAGACGCGAACGCACGTGATGACACTAGTGACTGCGTGACTTCCTTGAACATCAACTTTCTCACAGTAACGACTGTCTTGCCACCATTATCTGCTGACAACCGCGCTCACGACCCACTCATCTACACTAACCTGGAAGATCATGCATATGCTGGCAGCATGGAGCTCAACATCCTCCCCGAAGACGAGCCGACCACCCTCGAATATGCGCGCTTCCACGGCCTCTGCACGAATTACGCGCTAGAGAACCCGCTATATCCCATCACTCCGCCGCTCTTAGACGAGGCTTTTGATCAAGATTTTAATGATCCACCCGACGCTCCACCTGTCACTAACCCGGCGAACGAACTGACTAAAGAGCGCCTAGTAGTTAACAAAGAAACTGCTCTTCTTCTTAGATCGGTGTATTTACTTTCCGAGCCTTTGGATGAGCTGCAATTGATATCAGATGGAATGAGGCACATAGTCAACTCGAAGCAAGAAGTCGCACTTTTGCGATCTGACAATGAGCTCGATATGCTGCATTTCGGCAACACGGAAACGCCGAGACTCGATGACCTGAGGATACCGCTAGAGTCAGTCGACAACGAGAACGATGAGGGCTTGGAGTGGCCGTCGAGATATGCTGCTTACCCGACTCGATGTTACGAGCAGGTAAAGGTCGAGAAGCTAGAGGTGCCGAAGGAGACTCTCTTTTACCTTCAGAGGAATATCAGGGACCATTTCGAGCCTTCGGACGTCGAGAAGATCGTGACTGAAGGTTTGACGTGCAAGAGGGTAAGAGGTGCAGTTACCGCGACACACTGGCTAATTAATGCAGAGCATACCTTTACAGCCCCTGACTCCGCCGCTGCTTCCTTTGACGCCACCGATGACACCTTACATCCCATCATCTCCTACGAACAACCTGCCGCTTCTCTCGGAAGATTCAAACTCTACTGCTGCTGAAGCTCAAGCACTCAGCAACAGCATTATGAGGGCAGATGCACTCCTCCAGCCTGATGTGCACGGTAACAGCCCGACGCCGATAGAGATACCAGATATTGATCGATCAAGTCCTACTATCGATCATTATGCAGATCAAAATAAACGCAAAGCAGAAGAATCGAGGGTTGAAGGTCCACTGACACCTCCGATATTCTCCGACTCGCCATCGAAGAAATTGAAGTCAGTATCATTCTCGGCAATGCTGCAATTCATCCCAGAAGTACCTTCTACATACGAGAATGGAGACTACATACTCTGCCCCGAAGACGACTTCGCTGGCTTCTATCCAGAAGATGTGGTTGAAGAGATGAATCGGGAGGTTGACAATGAGAAACTTTCAGACGCCGACACCACCAAGCGTGTCGATGTTCCCTATCTTGATTTCACCCCCGCAGTCGCACCATGGGCTGAATACAAGAAACATGCTGGTGACCATGGTATAGAAGGCACGGAGCTGGAGTCGCAAACCAGGTTCTTGCTTCACATGAAGCGTAGCCTCCTCAAGGGTGCTGAGACCTGGCATGGGGTCTCGAAGCTAGAAAGAGACCTTCGTTGGGATCCAATGCCCGCGCACTCGACGAAGATAACCATTGACGAGAAGCTCCACGGCGAAGAAGATTTCGGCAAGCTGATTGATGAGATGAGTCGGGGCGATATCGTCACAGGCTCGTCGTCCATATGGAAGAGAGATCGGCCACGAATCTTTGAGAATGAGGAAGAGGAAGAAGATGGGCTGGAGCCTGCAGAGCCTGAGCGGCCAGAGGAGACAGAAAATCTGATTACTTTGGCCATGAAGCGGAAGTTGGAATTGGATGAGGCAGATACCTACGTAAGACACGAGCGCAAGGGCCAGATTACACCGCCCCCTCCCCCAGACGAGCTTTCGAACCCTGTTTGCAAGATCAACGAGAGTCCCGACCGGAAAGGCGGAGTGCGTACACAAGATGTACCGTCAAAGCCGCGGGCTCAACATGACAACCCCACCCCCGCCAAGAGGCAAGCAACTGCTATCAAGAGCATAGCACACACGCCGAAGGATTCGAGCAATAGTATTATGTTTAGCGGGAGGTTCTCGACGTCAAACGCCCTCGAAAACTTCATGGCTATACAAGGAATGTCTGTGGGGCCTCTTAAGGCAGACAAGCACAACACATCTGTCACTGCACATTTTCCTGCCAGAACTCTACCCGTCAACTCAAGACAGCCGACCACTGAGCAGGTATTGACATACCCGCTCGAGAACGTGAACCCAAAGCACCAAGCTGGCCCACAGCCGCCGCCGCCGCCGCCGCTCCCTTCTATACCAATGGATCTACCACCCTGTTCTTTCATCATATCTTCTGCGCTACTCCAGCAACGCAGTCTTTCGAAGCAGATTGAGCAGTTGTACCCGAACGCAGAGTTCGTAAGCCGGGATTTCGACCTACCACATTCGGCTGCGAAAGAAGCAGATTTGCTCTTGTCTCCTTCTACGGGGCTGGTCATTGTGACGTTGCAACAAGTAAAGCAGCGCGCGCTACCTGGACAGCCTGATCATTCACCGACGAAGGAAAGGATAGCATCTCTCCAGCATAGATACGAGAGATTGGTTGTCATGGTCACTGAAGGGCTGAACCGAGAGATGGAAGGATACGGGTCTGGGAGACCTACCGATACCCGCGATCAGGGAGCCATCGAAGCATTCGAGCAGTTCGCGTTACAGATGCAGGGGGAGGTGCTCGTGCGATACGTATCAGGTGGCGAACAAGCTCTTTCGCGCTCCATCGTTCGAGAGATGACGATATATGGCCTGCCTCACGGCTCGCAAGATATCGGCGACATCAAACCGCTTCCAGATGAGACGAACGTAGGTTGTCTCCAAAGGAACCCCCCGCCTTTCCCGCTACTGACATGTCGTAGTGGGAGCTCTTCCTCCGTCGTGCGGGCCTCAATCCCTTCGCCGCACAGGTCATCCTCGCCTGGCTCAAAAATACGGTCGATTACCCGCTTGCCTCGAGCTCATCGCCAAGTAGCCCTGGAAGACAAGCGCGGACGGTGCCTACTTTTGGCTTACAGACCTTCTTGATGATGCCGGCGGAGGAAAGAGTGCAGAGTTTCCAGGCTGTGCTGGGCGGAAGTAGGGTGTTGAGGAGGGTATGTGCGTTGCTTGACATGGAATGGGTGAGTGCGGCGCATGGGTTTCGCATGTGAGACGGAGAGGAGAATGTGATGGAGATCTTTGAGAGGTGAATGATCGAGATCTCAATATGGCAGACCGAGATCTCTGGGAGGTACATACAAAGGTGCGAATGGAATGATACGTTGAGAATGTGAAAGCAATGTGTATTTCAACATCGAGATGGGAGACTCGTGGTATCTCTACATGTCCCGCACGCAGCGCGGAAATGGTTCATCTCGTTATGCGAAGCTTAGTGTCCTGCCGTCGTAGATGGCTTTCCATATCCGTTGAGAATTCAACGGCACCTGTCCACATGCTTGCAATCCCCACGCATGTTCACTCGTCCGAATCGTTGTGCCCTGGAAGCAACGCCCTCTACATGCCACGGCCTCTATATCCGGAACACCGCCGTCTTACTCCTCACACCATCGAATATGCACGTATTGTCGACCGGTACATACTGCTCCGTGATAACCTTGATGACCTCCTGCGAAACGATACCACCAGACAGTGCAGCCATATTATGTAACTCCGCACCGCCCGCACGCACAAGCTCCTGCACTGATTCGCCGATTTGCGTCTTGATGGCCGCATACTCGTCCTCGTCGATGGAAGCGCTAGCTTCTTTTACGAGGTCGTTGGCAATCTGGAAGGCTATGCCGGTCACCTTTTCGGTGTCTGCTTCTAGGTCCGCATCGGATTCGCCGGGGACCTTGGGGGCGCCGCCTAGCGCGTCTTTGTCGTGTGTTGCGATGAACTTGTCCCAGGCGAGGAAGGCGAAATATATTGGGAGGAGAGAGTCCGGGAAAGTGAGGGTTTGCGCTACATTACTGTTAGTATATATGCCCTTGTGGTTGGAGCACAATCTTACCGATTGACTTCGCCCTGTCCCCCCACTTCAACGAACCGTCTGCCTGCACAACGTGGAACGGCCGGCCACGGACTAGCTTGATGTGTGCAGCGTTCTTGCAAAAAGCCTCAATGTCCTTCTCGTCGATGGCTGTACTCCTGTTCGCATTCCGCTCCAAAAACCGCACACTGTCGAGCACCTCGGCCATGTCTTTCCGCGCCTTCGACTTGTAGACGTTTTGCAGCTGAATATAGTCCGCCGAGCGAGCCTTCATATCAGGCACAGCTCCGGGTACTGGCAGAACGCCGTACTTGGTGTAGAAAAGACCGACCGCATGCGCTATCACCCAGAAGCTTGCCGACTGCTGGGTCACGAGTATGCACTCGGGTGCCTTGAAGATTTCTTTGACGGCGCTGTTCGGTTCGGGTGAGTTTAGCGATTTCAGTACTGCTGCCACAGCCTCGTCGTAGTTCTCTTCGCCGCCCTCTGGGTTATTTGACCGGGCTGCTTTCGACACGAGCGTCCTGAACGCTGTTTTGTCCTTGTAGGTTGCGGGTACCTGACCATCGTGCTCAGTTTTCCACTCCTCCAGATAGTGTAGCAGTAGCGCAATGTACGGGACGTGACCATGGTCATCAGCAGCCATGTCCTCCAGCTTGGTCGTCTTTTCTGTCGCATACTCTAGCAGCTCAGGCCATGGCTTAAGCAGCCGCAGGTCGTCTGTGGTCTCGGGACTAGGATGTGTGTCGACTACCGGGAAGGCGGGAGGCAGATGTACGGAGAGATGCGAATAGAAGCCAACGGAGTGGACGTAAAATAGCGGAACGCGTGCGGCGTCTGCGTGGGCGGACAGTCTGGCGAGGAGCTCGGGTCGGATCGGGGCAGCCGCGAGGATGAAAGTAAAGGGCTTAAGGACTTCGGACTGTGTGAGCCATGTCTCGATAGGCTGCATACGATTAGCAAGGCTCTGGCTCCAACTGAGGCCAATCTCTCACCTCCGTGATATAGTTGCCTTGAACATCCGGATTTAGCTCCTTGAGCAGGTTACAAGTATGTTCCGCACGGAAGCCTCCTAGATGCTCTTCTTCCAGAAAAAAGTTGACGCCCAAATCGTCCTCAGACACCACTGCGGAGTCTTGTATCGTGAAGTTGCCGATGCCCGGAAGCACGAGGTTCTTGAGGGTTTCGAGGCCAACAACGCCGGGTCCCGCGTTTAGGAGGAGGATGTGTGAGTTTTCGAGAGCGATCTGACCGGTGGCGCCCCAAAGTCGAAGCTGGCGGTCGTACCTGACCTAGTCAATACTTGAATGGAGGGGAGCTTGGAGCTTCCAGAAGCTTACTTCTTCTCCTTTGCGGTGGGGCCTTGTACTGGAGGGGGTAGATCCGCCATGGTGAATAGTTTTGTGGGGCTCTGCGAGGAGACAGTCGAGTGTCGGCGATATTTATGGAGAGAATAGAATTGTAGGCGTTGTAAGATGGAGCTGTCGTTCCAGGCACCGCTCGGATTCTGCCGTGGCTCACCGCCCCTGAGCTGGTGGTGGAGTCGCGCCAAGGTGAATGGAGGGGCAGCCTCCGGTTCACTTCCGCGGGGTCCCTGGCGACGAATGCGTGCGGTCATCAGTGACTGTTCTTGAGGGCCCTTCTTGTCTCATTTTCTACGGCCCCCAAAATCATTGAGAACCGCCGAAGTGTTCTTCTCGTCCGCCTTGCCGTGACCCACTTTTTCCGTTCATGCGCCTGAACCTGCCGATTCTGCGCGCGTACTCAGATATAGCTCAGCGAAGCATCAGTCATCGAAACCCTCAATTACTAGTCTTCTGCAACCAATTGGCCTTCCAAACACCTACCCGATCCACCCGAACCTTCGCTTCGTCCCAGGGCACTCGCTCGCGACCCTGCTCCATCCTCCACTATCGAAACGCGCTCCGATCTTTCTCCACATCCGCAGGAAGACAACGTAATAGCAAGATGACGGACGCGACAATCGAGTCCGCAAAGCGCGCAGCCGCGAGACAAGCTGTGGCCGACCACTTCGACCCTTCAGCAAGCAACGTAGGCATTGGATCCGGGACGACCATCGTCTATGTGGTCGAGGCAATCAAGGAAGCCTCGACGAACCCTGCCATCCGCTTCGTACCGACAGGCTATCAGTCACGACAGGTCCTCGTTAAAGCAGGGTTGACCCCGATCGCGTTCGACAGCTTATCAGAAGACACCTTGCTGGACGTTGCCTTCGACGGCGCCGACGAGGTGGACCTTGAGCTAAACTGCATAAAAGGCGGCGGCGCTTGCTTGTTCCAGGAGAAGCTTGTTGCGGAGCGCGCAAGGAAGTTTGTCTGCGTAGCAGGTAATCGCAACACTGGAGTTGGTTGAGCAGGGCAACTAATTCATGTCTATAGATTACCGCAAGAAGCAGGACCGCCTCCTGACAACCTGGCCTACCATCCCGATCGAAGTCGCGCCCATCTCCGTACCCACCGTCCTCCGGTCGCTGCGCACTCTCGGCTCCAAGAACCCGGAACTACGCACCACGCTTCTAGAAAAGTCCGGCCCGCTCAAGACGGACCAGGACTTCTTCATCATCGACGCGCCATTCGACAAGCTGCTTATCGCCCAAGACGTCGAGGCTGGCAAAGGCAAAGGTGACGGCAGCGATGGGACCTGGGAAGTCAACCAGCTGAGCTCAGCCATCAAGGGGCTGACGGGCGTGCTGGAAGTGGGCATCTTCTCGGGCTTGAACGGCCCGGACGCGGAATCACTGAGGTCGACCGATGGGGTGAAAACGGTGACGAGCGGACAAAAGCCCATCGCTGTGTACTTCGGGATGGCAGATGGCAGCGTCGAGCTCCGGACAGCGACGAAGTAGGCGTTGGCATGTCACGGCAGTTGTACATGTAGATAGCAGGATACGCAACGAATCAAGCTTACTTTTCTCGATAAAATAACTCGCCTGAATCAGAGCTGTATCTACATGTGCACATTCGGACGATCTCCGCCCGCGACCGCGCAGCAGGAACTCCATGCGTCTTGTACCACCTACCTCGGAGCACAGCACGTGGAGCTTAGCGCATTCCGAGAAAAGCGCGCGACGCCCCGCTGAAGTGGACCGCGGGTAGGGCTGACATGTCTGCCCTGTCGATCGCGTGAATGTTAGCGTTGGGGACTGCGCGTTCTGTTCATTGGTCGACAGTTCCATCATGACAGGATACAGCTGCATATTCTCCTAAAATCAGCACGTACCGTGGTACTGTGGGGTAACGCTGAGCTATGATGGCCATTAGCTATTCGCTTTACCCTTACTTGTCCAATTTAAAGCCCCCCTTAACCTGCTTTTGAAACATTCCCCTCTCATCGTACTTTCTAGCTACCTGTCTCATCTCTTGCAAGCTGCCATTGCCGTATCCGGCAAAGACATCCTGCCAGCCGCCTGCATAATTCAGATACAGATGTGTGTCTAGTACGCCTTCTTCCCTAGCAATACGATACAGTCCTGCCGTGAAAGTTTTAATAGCTTCTTCAAGGCCGTCCGTGGCAGCCGGATCATCATATCGGAACGCGACGCCTAGATTCAAAAGTTTCTTCTCAGGAGAAGACCATGGATGGAAGCCTAGACTGTTGTGGTTGGAGGCTGGAGCGGCCGCTGGAACCGATTGGATAGATATGGCAACGGTGAGGCCGGCGGAAGCGTATTCATTCGTGAGGGCGTAAGAAGTGCTTTTAAATAAGGCATGCATTCGAGACAGAGCTTTGCTGGATACGGCGATGGTGATAGTGGACCAGTGCATACTATGGTGTGCTGTTGTTAGTCCGCACTCCGCGAGTACGATGTACCATTGAAGGGAGAAAAGGCTACTAAAGTGCAACTCACTAGAAACTTTGGATAATTGTCGATAACTTTTCTCCCGCGAACGCCCCTGCAGATGCATTGCGTACCGTATTGAAGAGTTGCGGTTCTATCTTGGCGAATGTTTCCAACGCACTGCCCGGCACGCGTTCAGGGTGCGAGTGGTACATGGCGACATCTGCCGTGAAAGCACCTTTTGCTGCATCGTATACGAAGCCAAATGTGAAGATAGCATGCGGATCAAAGTTCTTTGGATCCTTGATGGTAGAGAGCGTTTTTAGGAGCTGTTTGTCGGTGGAATTCGGGTAAATGACAACGCCACCCCATAGTGGACCTTGCGGAAACGTTTTCAGATCAAAGCGGGTGACGATACCGAAGTTGTTCAGGCCGCCTTTCAGCGCAGTGAAAAGATCGGTACGCGATGTAGCGTTCGCGTTGACGACTTCTCCGGTAGAGAGGACGACTTCGAAGTTAGCTACAGAATCACAGGCCCATCCACGCTCGGGTGAGAAGAAACCGATGCCTCCTGTAGAGATATTTGGTTAGTGTTGTCGGTGTTTTGGGTTGTTGTCGGGGATGGATACCTCCTGTTAAGAATCCGGCTACTCCCACGTCACTATTCCTACCACCTTGCACGGCTATCCCGTAGGGATCAACAGCGTCGTATACGTTTTTCCACCTGGCACCAGTACCAACAGAGACGATGTGCGCGGTACGGTTTAGACGCACTGCGTTTAAAGCACTAAGGTCTATAGTGACGCCGTCTTCTATATCCGCGAAGCCTGCAGGAGTATTAGAGAGTGGAATGGTGTTGTTTCTGATGTAGCTCTACCTTTATTGGTATTATGGCCTCCACTGCGAATGGCAAAGGCGACAGATTCGAATTTGCCGAGTGTTTGGACAATAGACACAACATCGTTCTTGGATTTTGGGGCTGCAAGACAGGTCGGCCGTAGCCGTGTCCCGATGAACGCGTACGAGGAGATGGACTTCTCATAATCTTCACTGCTGGGAAAGAAGATTAGTCCTGGCAGAGTTGTGCGTAAAGTCTCGCATGCTCGCGGAGCATTGCTGAGCCTAGCCGTGACTCTCAACACTAGAGATAAAAGCAGTGGCAACGGTGATAGCTGCAGGAAATACATGCTAGTAGTCACAAAAGAAGGATATGAAAGGGGCAGTATTATTCGGGATCAAGTAGAGATATAACATCGATATACATATTGGACTACATGGGCTGGAATGATAACTAGGGAAGGTGCACGTGAATATCTATATAGACCATTAGTCGATTTGCTGTCACGCGGTCAGCAAAAAAGCCCGCACTGCCAGCCACCAAATCATGAAAACCACCCTATTTCAACTTTTACCATTCTGACAACAACAAAACAGTTTCTAGTAAAATTCAGTGTACCTACAGAAGTCTTCCATTTAAAACAAAAAGAACAGTTTCGATTGAAAGTAGGCTGTTGCGCTGCTATGTTGCTTCCAAGAGTCGGAAGTTCGGCCTCTTTTGCCGACCGCGTGGCAGGCCTTGCTATAGAAGGCGAGGAATGATATTGAGGGAGAGTTATGCAGGCCCTGGAAGTATTGATGGACGACAGGGGCTTGAAGAGGTATTGATACCCCCTCGGTGCATTCCAGAACAACGTTCAAATTGGAGATCGAAACATTCCAGCCTGCTCGCTGGCAATCCTCACAGTCCAAGGAGTGAAGCTTTTAACGGGCATGACGAATTGCAAGGATTCCGTTTTCGGGAAAGTTTCCCACACGAATATAGCAAAACGGCGCGATGAACAGATCAGCGCCTAGTGCTTTCTCAGCGACTCCTCGCTCGAAAGCCGCGCAGCACTCTTGTCTCTCTGAGTTGGCATTGATTCGATGCCACGGCAGGTTCGTACACACCAGCAACACTGGAACGCTAGCTCGAACATTCGTAGCGTGGCGTCGTCCGCAGGCCTTTGGCGACCAGTCGCTGATGTCGAACGCCCTGACAGCGACGATGTACTGTTCAACGGGATCTCCGTTTCAGCCATGATGTCAGCAGTGCGGCGACTCTGAAGTGCGCAGTTCGAAAGAGACAAAGCTGCTGGATCACGATGCCTGAGGCTCACCTGATCTGGAGGCTCCCGGCTTGTCAAGCGGGCTGATCCGAGTGCTACGCGAGGCTGTTGAGGCTCTTTCGCTTAGCTATCCATTGCATTCATAATTTGGATAATTCCTTGGCGCTTTCGACCCATGTGTGACGCGCGATAATGAGGGCTACCCGCCTGCTCTATATCGACGCTACATCGTAGTATAGTAGTTCCTCTATGCCATGAATCTTTGTAATTAAACAAGGCATTAAACGAATTATTATATCCTGCAGAGGCGTAGTGGTAGTGCTACCACCTAGATGGAGGTGAGGATTTGTATAATTTTGGTAAATTTAAAGTGTGGTCTGTGCGGCGCTTCTGGCTCGGCCAGCTGCCCAAAAAGTTTAACCAAACTACCTCTAGCGCCACCACCACGCCTCTACAAGGTATAGTGATGCGTAAAGAGCTTCATTTTATAGAATTATAGTATCTACAGATCTTACTGCTATATTTTAGCGTTGTTGTGGGGCTCTGGGTAGCCCTCACGCGTCATAAAAATCACGAAAGCGCCAAGAAATGAATACAAGAACACCTGGTCAGTGCGGGTGATCTGCCCGCCTTGTTCGAGAGCTCCTTCTCTCTTGCACTCCACTCCACTCCACTCCATCTTTCCACACTTGCTCGCACCCCCAAAAGTCGCAACTACCACCCACCCATCCAATCGAAACAACAACCCCTTGCGACAACTGCGAACACCATGAGCAAGCGCGGCTTCGACGAGGAGCTTCTGCTCCCCGTCGCCGCCGACTGGGGCCAGTCTGCCTCACCCACCCCGCCCTCTCCGATCGCCTCCCCGATCCGCGTCCCTGGCGCCTGGCGCGACGAACCGAACGCGTCCGATACGCGCACCCCAAGCTCCTCCTTCTTCGAGACGCTCAGCGACCTCTGCGCCACCGTCACCCTCGGAAACCTCATCCGCCTCCCATTTCACCTCGCCCGCCGCTACTTCCGTCGCCAGCGCATCCTGGCCGTGCCCATAGTCCGCGATGATGGCGCCCGCAAGAAGCGCCTTGTCGACCTTGGCCCCGCAGACCGCCCGCAGACCAAGCCTCCGGCCACCAAGTCACTTCCTCAACCCAAGCCGCGCCCCACGTTCACACGACGCGTCTTACTCTCCTCCGAACTTCAGTCCAAGCGCGCAGCTGCCGCCCACACTCTCCCTGGCCAGTGGCCCGAGGATCAAGCTGCCCAGCAAGCCATCCCCGATAACGTCTGGATGAGCATTGCCAACGGCTCGCCTGCGCCCGCGCCCACGCCCGCGCCTTCTGATAACATCTGGATGTGCGACGCTGCTGCAGGCTCCGTCACAACTCTCTCGGATTTGGGCTCTCCGCAGTGCGCATCAACTCCATACAGAGACTACGAGGTCCATGTTTCGAACGCTAACACGCCAACGAAGGCTTCCTCTCGGCACATCATCAGTCCAGTTAGCAGGAAGGTCAGCTTTGCGCCTGTCGTCAATAAGGCCCTTCAACTCAAGACCTCGCCGGATGACGGCAAACACACCAAGCTCGACAGGACTCCCAAGCCGAAGACTGTGTCGCCAACCTCAAATGCGTGCACACCTCTGCAGGAGAGCCTGAAAAAGACTGCAGCGTTCAAGCACGCTACCGCCAAAGTCGCCGAAGATGCTCGAAAGGCCAATACTCAGTACTTAGCGGCGCACAAAGCTCGGGCCAACAATGACGCCAAGCTCCGACCCAACGAAGATGCCGACGGGGCCGACCAGCCCGACGATTCGTTCGTCTACCAGAACGATCAGTCCTTCCTCTCCGATGCACCATCCCTGCCACAGAAGAAGTCCGTCTCATTCCCCGCAACAGTGCGCGCCAAGCCATTCTATCGAGACTCCCGGGTCGACCAGATGCTCGATTCGATTATTGAGGAGATCAAGACTTGCGAGGACCCTGCGCGCGCAATAGACGAGCTTAAGAAGCGCGACTTGTCATGGAAGCAGGGATCATCTCTGAACCAGGCCTCATCCCAGAGCCAGAGTTCATCCGAAGATGATGGCGACAGCGAGTTCTTACCGCAGGGTTCTCCACAGCCCACCAACCACAGTGAGAAGGACGCACACCGTGGAGTCCCACCGCAGACATTCTACGACGACGACCTGGACGAGTCATTGATGTCCAATGAACTCTTGACCGAGCTACTCGATGATGTCGCTAAGAAGCTGCTCATCTCTCCACCGCAGCCACCCCTCCCGGCTGTACCAACGAAGCCATTGATTGCCACCCTGACCACCAGCGAGTTGGACACACTCGAAGCAGCAGCCCAGAAGTCGGACTACGGAATGAAGCCGGACTTCAAACTCGTCAAGCATCTCACTGCACACGACTTCGGTACTCTTGTGCCCAACATGTTCAAGGGTGATAAGAAAGCTTGGCTGAACGATGAAATCATCAACGAGTACCTCACTATCCTTGTCGACCATGGAAAGAATGCAGAGGGATGGGTGAAGAAACCCACCGGTCCCGCCCCACCATGCCACACTTTCGCCTCCCAATGGTACCAGAATGTGAAGAAAGATATCTCCAAGGTCAAGAATTGGGCCGGTCGCCAGCGGCTAGGCGGCAAGAACTTCTTGGATGCTAAAGTGCTCTTATATCCTATCTGCGAAGACTCGCACTGGCGCCTGCTCGCCATCAAGCCTAAGGATCGCACCATTCTTTACCTGGACTCGCTGGGCGGCAGCGGTGCCCAGTACGTAGAGGCTGCCCATAAATATTTGAAGATGGAGCTCGGCGCGCTTTATGACGCTAGTGAGTGGCAGCTATCTACCGCAGCTAGCATGCTGCAGGAGAACGCCCGCGATTGCGGGGTGTTCACCCTGCTCAATGCTCTGGTCGTGCTCCGCGGCGAGGAGCATGACCGCGTGGCCGTCAACGACGGCATGAACACTGCTCGCCGCCGCATAGCGGTCACGCTTCTGGCCGGCAAGGCCACCACCGAGATGGATTAGTTTGCTTCTGTCCCTCACCGAGGCTCGATATCCCCTTGGGTCGAGGCCGGAAACGGCTTCCCCTTGGGTTGATATTGCCTGCGGGTGGGGGCGGGCCGCAGTTGGCATCTGGTGGACTTTGGCGTTGGTCTGTTTTGATGTTCTGGCCTTTCAGTGGTGGTTACTGGCGGTTTTGTTTTGATGGATTTTGGGACTGGCTTTTGATTTTGATTTTGATTTTGTCTTTTTGTTTGTTTTGCATAGCAAAGGCGCTCGGTTATGCCTGATACCCATGGGATGGAAGCTTTTGGTTTTTACGATAGTGCAGAGCGCACTCTAAACTCTATGACTACTAGAACGATGACTGTATTACTATTTTTTGCTTCCTTCTTGATGGGTGAAAATGCTACGAAGGGCGTCGGGAAATGGTCCTGATGGAGAGGACAGTGATGATTGATTGGGGTCTGAAGGCCCTGTGGATGAGCTTTCCGGCTTAATGGAATCTGGGTCTAACACGGCATTCCTGATGCTATCACTGGTCGTGCGGACCGTGTTGGTGGATTGGAGCCCGAGGGCCCTGTGGATGAACTTCCCAGTGTTTAAATCCTGGGGTTCCATGGCATCTCCCATGGCATCTCCCACGGTATCCTGGAAACAGGATGCGTCATGATCTGGACTTGGGTGGGCGGACCGTGGTGGTGGATTAGGATAGGTAGATGAGCTACCCAGTGTACCCATGTCCGGGTCACGAAGTCAGTTTTGATGACTTCCCAAAAGCATCATAATTCGACATCCGTGGTGATCAACACTGCGGATCGTGCACGACACATAGATCACCACACTAGGTTCCAAACGGTAGATAGTTAACATGATATGTTTTATATCTTTATATTTTACTTGCAAACATGCTCAGGTAGCCAATATACCCTCTTGCTCAAGCAATCTTTATGCACAACTTGCCGAAGTGCTTCTGGTCAGACATGTACTGGCATGCCTCCTTGAGCTCGGACAGCTGGAAGACCTTTTTGTCGACGATGGGGTGGATGTCGTTCTGCTCGATGGCGGCGTTCATGGCTTCGAATTGGAGGCGCGAGCCTACGAGTAGACCGCGGACGGTACAATGGCGGCTGAGGCAGTCGAGGAGGGAAGGTTGCTCTTGGGAGAAGCCGCCGACGATGCCGATGACGGCTGGGGGTGGTTAGCGGACGCGGTTAAAGGAACGGCAGCGCAAGTTGGAAGCTTTAAAAGGGCGACAGGAAGAGTATGATAGTGGAGCGACTATCAGTGTCAATGAATTCGTGATATGACTTACAGATCACGCCGTCGAAAGCGATGGCATTGAGCGACTGTGCCAGAGTGGTAGGTCCACCAACTTCGATCACATGCTCTACACCATGTCCGTCAGGTGTGAGTTCCTTGGCCTTCTCACCCCAGTTCGGAGTCTCCTTGTAGTTGATCACATGGTCAGCCCCTAATTTCTTCAGCATCTCGGCCTTTTCAGCAGAGCTCGTCGTCGCGATGACTCTAGCGCCTGCAGCCTTCGCGAACTGTAGAGCAAAGATGCTGACACCGCCGGTGCCTTGGGTAAGGACAGTCTGGCCGGGCTTAAGAGCGCGAGATTCGAGACCGTAGAGGGCATTCCAAGCAGTCACTGCTGCGCAGGACAGAGTGGCCGCTTCGACAAGGCTGAGGTTGGAGGGGACTTTGACAAGGCCCTGCTCGGAGATTGCGGCATATTCGCGGAGAGTACCGTCTATTGAGCCGCCTAGGCCAGTTGCCAGCATGCCGGCGGCGAGAGTGCCAGCGAGATGGCCTTGGTTGAAAAGAGTGACCACCTTATCGCCAGTCTTGAACCGCGACACGCGCGATCCAACGGCTTCAACGGTACCAGCTCCATCGCTACCAGGGACAACGCCGTCCTTGACGGGGATGGGATATCTGCCCTGTCGCAATTAGTACGCGGTATCACGTGGACCATTGTGGATAGGGACCCACATTGGGGATGGAGAGATCTCGGTAGTTGAGAGAGGCAGCTTCAACTACGCCGGGTCAGTACTAGACTGGCGGGGGTAAATGAAGTCATAATTACACTTGACAAGCACGTCGTTCTCGCCTATCTCGGGTACCTGCGCCTTCTCGTTGAACTTGAGTGATTCGAAGCCGTCTTGTCCTTCGACGGTCCACTGCTTCATCGTCGAGGGAGCCATTGTGTCGAGTGTGAAGATTGGAAGCAAAGATAAATTGTAGGTTTTCGGAGATCTGATACAAAAAATGATATAAAGGTGCTGTGCGGATTGAAGTTACTAATAGCCAGCTGTGTTGGGAGAATGGGTGAGAGCTGTAAACAGACTTCTCGTCAAGAAGCTAGCTGTGTTGGGAGAATGCGTAGGAGTTTTGTAAGGAGATCAGTAATTCTGAAAGGCTGGCGAAAGTTTATTATTTGAATACATGTGGGGTTGATGGTGACGCAATGTCGAGGTGGAGCTTTTCGGTCGCATTGCTAAGCTGCCACGAGCGCTGGGGATTTTCAACAAGGATTTCAAGTTGGCAATCGGCTTGATGGAATTGCGGCCTTGGAAGAATTCAACTGGACGCACGGTAGAGGGAAGATGTGAGAGGCAGATGCGGTGGGGCACGGCGAGGCGGAAATAGTTCGGGACGCCTCGGGATGGACTGTGTAGAGCATCGCGGGGTGGACTCAGCCTCATCCTCTCTGCTTATACACATTATTAATCCCCCCCACGGATGACCGGGGATGATTGAAGGACGACCTCTTTGCGAATTGAACCATGTAATACTGACCTTCCCAAGTTCGCGCGATGATACTTAGTCACGTGCAAGTGCCCGCTAGTAGATGCCGCACGACCTAATTAACGGCGCCGGAACCAAACACATCTAGGTGTCAGCGTTATCCGATCCAGCACCTCAGTGCTGGTCGCCGAGCCTTATGATTCTGATTGCTAATGCACAATCCTTTTACCAAATGAAGCCGCAGCAGGGGCCTGATCCGCAGCTGCAACAGCTGCAAGGCCGCCAGGAATAGCGCCATGTTTCAACCTTCGTGCGTTTCGCGAATGGAGACGGCGGCCAGAGCGCACAACCCCGTCGCAGTCCGCCGGGGAACAAACAAACGGTCCAGCCCTACAAAGGTATCGATGCTGGTCCGAACTCAAAGAAGACAACAGTTGACCCCTAGAAGGCACGTCGCCCAGGAGCATACTGTCAGCTCGGCTACAACTACTGTTGGCACTAGTGCTGATGGAGCGTCGTCGTCCTGTGGCTGGCTTAATGCGCAGCGACTCGTTGGGTGACGGTCTCGACTCTGGGGCCCCTCCAATCTATGACCCCGGAAGATGTACACAATGTTCACCTCGAGATCGCTGGGACTGCCTTTACCTCACCAGCCCAGCCTCCTTTACGACAACAGCCAGTTCATACCCAACCTGCATCAATTCAGCTCGTTACAAAGCCGAGCCCTGCAATACCAGCCGGTGCGCTGTGCAGGAGTGGCCGTCGCACCAAGTCCGAAGCATCGTGGCCGACAGTGCTTATGCCTGACAGCGGCCACTACAATCACTAAATGTCCGCTGCAGAATAGCATCAATTCTCCGATCCCGCCCTCATAATGGCCGATCGCCCTCGTGGCACCATGCCTTCAGACCCTTTCGCCGATCCCTACGACCCACACGACGCGCCGGTCCAGATGTCGAACCTCCAACATTCGATCGACGCGCAGGGCGTTCGACATGTGCGCAGAAAAGAATCCCCAGACGTATCTCCGCCCGAGTCAAGATCAGGCAGTCCTACATCTGGTCCGCAGATGCCGCGGGGCATGCCACGGGGTATGGGCATCCAGTACACGCCCTTACAGCCTTCGGATCTTCGAGCGCCGACACCACAATCGGCCGCGCCTTCATTGTACTCGCTCAGCTCGCTGAACCACTACAAGACGATGGACACGGCGACGCAGCAGCTAGTCGATAAGAGAGTTGGGGAACTGGCTGAATGGCATATACACTGGATTACCCCAGCATTGATAATGGTCATGTTTGTCGCGGGTGTCCTGGCTGCATTGGGACACCATTTTTTCTACGTCCGGTTGGATGGCCAGCCGGCCGAGAATCAGTTGAAGATGGTGCGATATGGAACCGCTTTAGCTTTTTTTGTCAAGAGCACCTTGGTCGGGTGTCTCATTATGTGCTATCGTCAGAGGATATGGCACACATTCAGAACCAAGGCGATGACTGTTATGGGCATCGATGGGCTGTTCACGGCGACAGAAGACCCGTCTCAGTTCTTTTATAATTGGGAGATGATTTCGAACGGCAAATTGGCAACGCTCATGGCGCTGTGCTCTTGGTACGTGGTTCCGAGCACACACTCATATGGGCAGAAAGGCTGACTCTGTTGCAGGTTAATACCACTCGCTTCCGTTCTGTCGCCCGGAGCCTTAACTTCCGAGGTTCGAGAGTCATTCAACGCCACTACCTGGTACTTGCTCCCTTCCCTTGTTCTGCTCTCGTACCCAGTGCTCATGAAGCGGAGCAATGGAATTGTGGAAGAGCTTGATATCATAGCCTTAACTATGCTAACCTTACTGCTTCTATAGTCCAACCGTTGCTTCGCTGAATTTCCGACACGAAGGACTCGCCGACTTCCGTAAAGAAACAGCTTGGCCGGGGTCGTCTCTTGTCTTTTACAATACTACCGACACCGATGGTAAGAAACCCGGCTTCTTTGATTACTACGACCAGCCCTCGAAGAATGCACGACGACTCGCCATCACGAGCATGTACCTGCGCAAACCAGCAACCAACCCGGACGCGTCCCTCATGGCTTGCGGTGAAAGATGGAATTGTACATACGAGATCGAATTCGAGGCGCCCGGATACAAATGCGACGAAATTGCTAGTAGTAGCACTCCGGATGCAGGTTCTGCCCCCTTCAACCTCAGCATGCTTGCTCCCGAAGGTACCAATATTTACTACGCGGATGTCACAGCGAAGGAATATAAGAGACCGCAGGTTGATACGAACGAGAAAGGCATGCCCGCCGAAGGACCTCCGTATCCTGACCTATTGGGTGTATTCCAATCCGAACCAGTGCTTTGGATTGGCCATTCGGTGAAAACATCAAAACCCTACGACAAAGCCTCGCCCTATGCCGCCAAATGGGGTGTGGTCCACGAACCCAAGATATTCAAATGCGTGTCTCATCATACGAATTACAAGTTCGAGATGAAATACAACGACACTGTTCAGACCCACACACGAAAGTCTCGAGAATTTGTCAAGCCCGTCATTGACACTACGGTTCTCCGCGACGAAGACGATGACGATATCGATGATGTCGTCGCAGAGCCCGAAGCCAACTTTATACGGCCGATAGACGCACAGAAGTATAAAGAGACGGCAAGCTATCATGTCATGGGCCAACTACTGCGGAATTTCCTTGCGGGCCAGGTCAGTAAGAACAACAGTGAAGCCTACGTTGTCACCAAGTCGGACATCTCGGAAACCCGCCTTGTCAATCCACAAACTTCGTACCCGTTGGAGAACCTGATGGACGAAATTCAGAACACCTTCGAGGACATGCTCATCACCCTCATGTCCGAACCGCACCTCGTCGTCGCCGACAGCCAGAGCGTAAACTGCACCAAGTCTCGCTCGGTCAATGTGTTCGTGTACCACCGAGAAGGTCTATGGACAGGCTATGCACTTGCCGTGGCTGTTACTCTTGCTTCCATTCTTATTGGCGCATTCGCCATGTACCAGAACGGTGTCGCCTCCGATACGCTCTTCTCCCGCATCATGGTCACGACGAGAAATCCTACACTTGACCGACTGAGTGTCGGCGCTTGTCTCGGCGGCGACCCGTTCCCGAAGGACCTCACGAAGACAAAGTTGAGATTTGGCGTGCTGCTTGAAGAAGATCCACGGGATGGGCCTTTAGGCAAAGTGGAGCATTGCTGCTTTGGGGCTGCGGGTGAGGTTAAGGACATTGTTAAGCATGGGACGTATGCTGGGTTGAAGAAGTACAGGAAAGATGAGGAAGAGGAGGCAGGCGACGTGTCAGAGAAGGAGGCGTTGCTGAGAGAGTACGCGCAGGAGTAATGGGTACTGGCCACGCACTGGGCTGCCGCCATACTCTACGACGTTACGACACTGAAGCATTTTCATAGCGTTCTAGCACTTGATTTCAAAACCGCGATAGAATAGGTCGTCATCGTCTCGACATTGTTTAACATGTACAGGAAAAAGGTCCGCAGAGTACCTCGAAACTGTTGCTTTATACTGTTTTATATGTAATTGCGTTGGATCTTTTGGCTTTGTAGATTGCGTTTGCTGCAATATACCCGTAGTTTGTACTGTGCTATTAAGAATCATTCTGGTTCTTGACCTTAAGCTTGTCACTGCGGTTCTCATTTCCTCGAATGTCGACGGACCCGTCCTCATTCCTCACCTTATGCTGATGAAACACTTTCTTATGCGGCAACGCGGTCCTCTGTAGTCTTTGTCATGCCTCTCCTTTAACTCCACTAACGGTCTGAAATTACCTCCTCGAGCCGACGCCGCTCACATCTCCTTGTAGCAAGCCACAAATGATCTGCCCCGGGAGCTTACTGCGGATCTTAGCCCAATGTGTCCGGGAAATTGCCATACAATTAGTCCGTCATGGGTATGCCCTCTGCTGATCGCTAAAGATCTCCCCCTCTCTGGGATCAGCTCGCATGTGGGTAAACCTTATCTAGAGGTTTCTCAATACCGTATGTACCTAGGCGTTTTGGCAGGTGCCAGTGGCCGCACTCGCAGCGGCAAAGCACCCCGTACTCTCGGGTTTGCGTGATCGCTTTTCAGGCTCTTGGAGCGAGTCGTGACTGTGAATTGGGCAATACAATGTTTATGTTTTGGTATTGGCGTTTAATACAGCCAGTTGCTTAGCAGCCCAGAACACGCGCCCTTCCCAGCGCCGACTTTTAAAACGCATGCAGAAGGTCATCTCCCGCCATGCAAATGACTCCTCTCCAAAAAGACATCCGTCTGCCGTGTAATTCCCGTAACCCCCCGATTCAGATCCTCGTCACTACTCTCTCCCCCCTTTACAGTCCAAGTAGTAAAAGTCTTCTCTTGTTGATCCCTCTCGGGCGAGGTATCCCGCAGTTTCACCGGCCTCGCGTTCTCCAATGGATCCTCCGAATCGCCTCCTGGCCTGGTATCATGTCGCGTCAAAGTCATCAAGCTGAAAGGTCCACTCCGCTTCGATTTCTTGTACGAGTTCGATGGATACCAGACCCTGTCGCTACGTTTGGACAGTGGGTCGGAGGCGGGTTGGGAGAGGCCGAGGCTTTTGACGATGACGCGGTAGAGGGGTCTCAGGGTAGCAAGGCTGCCAGCGGTCACAGCTAGGCCTTGCTCGGTATCGGACCAGATGGCGATGTCGACTGTGTCGTAGAGGAAGTCGGGGCTGCGGAAGTCCATTACGAAAGCCATGCGGACAATTACGGCTGTGCTTGCTCTGCGAACTGGTCAGTCGTCTGCATGTGATGAACAAGGAGTTTGGAACCACTTACACGCAAGCCATGCTCAGGATGGGTATCAGCATGAGTTTAGCATCCCTTGCCATGTTGAGATTCCACACCATAAAAATGGGCAACAACCCAAACGTGAAATCACAGACTGCCGAAACAGCACTGTACAAAAACGTCAACCCAATGATAACATTGACGTTGACGCATGTCCCGCCCTCCATTTGCCTAAACCAGAAGAAAGAAATGGGCGAGCATTGGAAAAGTGTAACAAAGAAGAAGACGGTTCCGGTCAACGCGGTAAGGCCCATGACGACAAGTATGATTCTGCGGTGAATAGGGTTCACGGCAACGCGGAGGAGGAAGAGCCCGATGGAGATCTTGGCCGAGATCATGGTAAGGCCGTAGGCGATGTAGCAGAGCCACCAGTATCGGAGGGCTTTGTAAGATTGCTCGTAGGTAAGGTCACTGGCGTGGCGGCCGGTGCCGTAGTGGACGCCACCGATGGCACACGTCGCGAACATGATGTGAGTGCACTGTGAGCGTTAGCATGGTGTTTGAACTCCCCAGATGAGGTAGTCACTACCATGGCCGCGAACATCCACGCATCGTCCCATCCAAACGCCTTCACAATCCGAAGTCGAACATAAACGCGAAGCATCGTTGTCACAAAAGCCATGGACGCAAATACAGCGCACACCTTCAAACAACCATCAGTAATGCGTTCTCATTGGTCGAAACAGAATTGTACTTACCACGCGCAACGGTGGGCCCCGATTTTCAACCATCTTGAGCCGGTCTCTGTCTAGGAGGACAAAGGTTTGGTAGACCAGTGCTGCCAGAGGCTTAAGTTAGGAAGCGGGGAGAAGAGCATCAAATGGCAAGGACTCTTTAGGTCGGCGACCACCCACCCACTGGCCACCTTTTAGGCCTGGTCTGCTTAGTGTGATCTGCAAGGGGAGCATGTCAAACGGACGGCACTTGTGTGTAAGGGTCTAGCATGAATCCACCTATGTACGTCGACGCGAACGGGGACTAGAAGGGAAGGCGGTCGTTGGCCTCCGCGGGCTGATGAATAGTAAACGCTGAACCCTATTGTTCCTCTGTAGGGCGACGGCAAGGTCAGGCTGCAGTTGTAAACTAGAGGTACCGCCGGAGCGGCGCGAGCACAATTTTTTGAAGCTGGCAACCCGAGGCTCTGTCAACATTCCCACGCAAAGACCGCAAAGCGTAGGGCTGCTATCACATCACCTCTGATAAGCCAGGGGCGACGCCGGGCAACCTCGGTCAATGCAATGCCAGCGCTCACGGGCCTCATCAACGACGAGAAATTCCATGTTGTTATCCACCTGAACCCCCTCCATAGGCGGGAGCAACCCGGGAGGAACCGCGCGCAGACTTCTCTTTCAGGAGGCCAGGACCGACGCCACTGTTCGTGCGACTTGTGGCTAGCCTCGAAACAGTAAGGATGGTGAACTCCCGACACCGGCGCACGTGGCGATCTTAGGCGTCCCATAATTTTTATAGTGGAGGCAGTAGAGCCGAGGTACTGCCATACAGGCTAGATCAACAACGGCTAGCTCGTCCATCCGACAGGGATAAAGACAGGAGTTTGCGGTTTGATCATGGACAATCAGTGGCTCTAGAAGTGGTCGGCAAAGTCAGTTGGATTGCGATCAATGCTTTATAAACTCCCTTAACTATTCCCGTTCGCAGCATGATTTTCGGCAATAACAAGACGCGTTGACACTAACATCAGCGACCGCCTCAGCTAGCTTCAAGTGTTGCTGGATGATTTTAGCCTCCTCAGTCCGCTCTAGCTTGTTCAAACACTCGTGATATCCGTGCAGCGCCCAAACATTGTTGGGGTGGTGTCGAGCCCGAGGTAGTGTGTCGTCGAACCCAAGATCTGCGGCATATGCTTGAGCGGCCTCCTCGACTCTTCCTTGCTCCATCAAAAGGGCAGCATACGCGTGTCGCGTGGGCATCATCCAGGCCCAAGGCTCTGCGTACGTGAGTGCATCGTCGCGTGCAATTGCAGTACGCAAGTGCTCGAAGGCCGCGTCGTAGTTGCCCTTACGATATTCGAGCTCGCCATCGAGCATTGCTTGGCCAACTTGCAGGACGACGTTACTCTTGTTGGGAAAGTCGCCACAAATGCGAGAGGATGGTATCTGCGCGATAGCTGCGGCGAGACGATCGCGATGCTTTGTTGCATGGTCAATTTCACCCGTTGCCGCGTATGCTACGCCCTTGCCATAGTGGATCATTGCCGTCGTGACGCAGTGCAACTCCTGATCTTCCGGAAGCTTGAGGTTGATGATCTCCTCCCATCGCCCGAAACGGACCAGCACATGGACCCTTACTGAGCGGAAGTTTTCCAGCCAGTCTGCCATAGGCGGGCTCTTTGTACGCAACAAAGGATCAGTGAGTGAGGCTTCCATGCGGGTCACCGTGTCGATCGCAACCTTGGACTGCCCGGCAAACATGGCCGCATATATCAGGGAATGATAGTTGTGCATCCGATAGAAAGAATAGAAGTTTTCGCCGCCATGTTCCGCAACATACTTCTCATCCGCGAGACATGCATCTGCGTTCGAGGCGATCGCTCGTCGGTAGTCACCAACGAGGATGTCGAGGTGAGATGGCATGTGGACCAAATGTCCAGCGTCGGGTATGAGAGTGCGGAGATGGTCTGCGGCCACCATGGCTATCTCTGGCGTCTTGGACATCTCCATTAGATGTATATACAGATGCAAGACCCCCGGGTGTGCATCTGAGCCTTCTTGTGTCAGAGCTGCATCGAGTACAGCTTTGGCTTCGAGTGAACGTGAACCTGGCGTGGGTTCGCCGGTCTTCAGATCCCAGAGGTCCCACGCGGCCAGATTCATTAGTGAATCTGCGTAAAGAGATGCGATATCGAGATCATGTGGGTACTGTTCATAAACCACTGACATAGCGTCTGCGTATGCCTCGTTGCAGGCGCGGAAAGCCGATTCATCTAGTCCTTGAGGCACTCGTGATTGGATCGCGTGAATGAGCGCTTGCTCCCGCTTTGTCGCGTTTTCCGCATGCTTTATTGCTTTCGCGTTCGCATCATTGATCGTTTTCAATGTTGTCTTAAGCTCTTCCTCGTCGAACAGGTCCCAGGGCTTGTTGTAATTTGGCCCGAGAGCGAATGCCCGCTATTCTGGTGAGCTTGATGTGTATTCAAGATATCGTTGATCTTACGCCCCAGTATGCCATTGCACACTTTGCATCTTCGTCGATCGCCATTTCAAAGCACCTAGCCGACTCTTCATGGTGAAAAGCATAGCTCCACACCAGTCCGCGATCGAACCATTTCTGAGCTGTGGGGCTACTGGTGCTGACTGTGCGGTGGTACGCACCAAGGTTGTAAGAGTACGAATCGGAAATTTTAGCGCGCATGGTCGGAAGACAAGGGGATAGAATGCAAGGCAGTAGAGATACGCGAGCTTGGTGTTGAGGGTGTGTAGTTGAAGTCAATGACAGGGTGGACATATGGGTGGCGTGGTGGGACTGGTGCGGGGTAGAACTAACAATAGCAGTGCCGACCCACCTCGATATGCCTTGCATGGCAGGCAACACAACCGCGGCCATCTCTGAGGAATGCTTTATGTTCGACCTGCGTACAAGTTTCCATTATGCTCGAGGTTAGGGTGCTTTGGGACCCGTACACGGTTGCTCCGGTGGTTCCTCTTGAATGCTGCAAGCGTCTCCGAAAAAGACAATTCCCTCTGTTCACACGAACTATTCGTCTCTCACCGTTCAAAGAGTATATCAACTCGTAACAGAAACTCGTAACAACAACTCGTCACTCTGTTGTCGTCTGCTTTATCGCCTCTCGAGGGTACGACAACTGACGTGGAACATGGCTAGCTTGACCAACCCCCTCAAACTCCGAATCAATCCCACGTTGTCCTTGAACACATCTGTCTCGCGGAATCTCATATGAGCATCTACACTCGACCAGCCAATCAAAGCCGTCAAAAGCGAACCCTTCTGTCCCTCCTCCCCACCTCTCACAGGAAAATCACTCTCCACGCCCCAACCGGAACTCACACTCGTGACGTCCGGGCACTGCTTGAGCGCCTTGTCAACGAACTGCTGAAATTGCGCTGATGCGGCGTCTTTATCGGTTTGCGAGAAATCCGTGGGGAAGAACGCGAACATCACTTCCGTTGCGGGGGATTCCAGGACGGAAGGCGGGTGAGGTGACAGAGTGATATGTTTTGTGAAGCCTCGAGTGAAGATCTCGGGGAAGTGTTTCGTTGCTTCGCCGCCGAATCTAGCTCTACTGTCAGTCCAAAGGATAATCATGATGTCTACTGATGCACCCACGATTTGGCAAATTTCTCGTGTTCTTCGAGCGAGTCCCAATCGAAAAATGCCCAAATCTTGGAGGGGTCTTCGATTTCCAGGCCCCAGTGCACGCGGTGCGGTCCTCCCGGTGCTGTCGTTACCGCGTTCCACGCCCCGCTTAGGATCTGGCCTTCGTGCGTTGAGTCATTCATGACGTCGAGATTGGGCTTGACGCCCATGAAGCCGATTTCTGTGACCGCCATCGTGAATGTTGAGGTGGGAGATTGGTGTCTAGTTGTTGGCGAGGTAAGTGGAGGGGTTGAAGAACGAGGTGATGCAGAGCCGCGCATTAATAAGCTATTCACTTTTCAGGCAGCAACATCAACGCTGCTAAATAGTCTCCTTCTAGTAGCCAGTGGACGCGTCACTTCTGCGTCCGAGCATCATTTGGATGCGATGACGTAGCTCGGGATAATAATTGGATGACTAGCGAAGTTTAGGAGCTCTAGCATTCACTCCAGCCCGTTCACCAAACTAGACATGACACGCCCAACTAAGCTGCAATTGGAAAATGAGAATCTAATCTATAACCAAGTGATACCATTTCTCCAGTCTTACTTCTTATCGACTCCCGGAGAGCTTAGTCCTTAGAATGCGACTTCTTAAGGGATATCTCTGCAGCAGAGACAGCAGTATCTTGCGTCCCCCACGTCTTTGCCGACCGCAATGGTCTCGGTACAGAGTCCTCCTCATACTTCCTATAGGCTTCCGAGTCTGTGAAGTCCACCAAGACCTTGGTTAATGGCTCCGACGTTACTGGCAAGTCTTCCAGTAGTTCCTTCGAGACCGTCAACGGCACATCTTCGTCGAGATTCTTCCATTTCCCTTTACCCTGAGCTGCGTATGCTCTTCGCTGGAGCTGCAGGACTCCGTCTTGTGTCCATCGACTCAAGCGGCCGGATAGACCTGTGAGCCTTCGGAACTTGCTGACGAAAATGAGGAACTTCAGTAGCGTTATGTCCAGGACCACGACGAAGCAGGAGATCGTGATCACAAAAACAAGCGCGAAGAAATTGATATTCCTGGAGGAGTCAGCAGGTGAAATATAGGTAAAAAACATTGCGCAATTGTGGTGTAAACGTCGGCAAAGCTTAGGTGATACTCGGTGCACGGCTTTGTATTTACGACATGGTTACACTCCCAATGTATAGAGAAATGACTTACACAAAGCCACCGTTCCTTTGCATCCTCTGCGACTGGCAAAGCTGCTTCTGGCCTGGCGTAGTTGGTGGTAGGACGTACGAGTCGGCATTTGGGTCACGGTGCTTGGGACCAATTGCGTAATCCGTGATCAGATGTTGAAGGCCTGACCAAACGATGGCCTCCCAGCGAACGACCTCCTTTTGCCATTGGTTGTCCGGAAGAGCTACGATCTCTCCATCAAACCAATACTTCTCGGCATCAAACGTCCTCGAAGTAGTTTGATCGAACAAAGCCCCGGAGATCACCAGGAGTTGCAGAACCGCTAGCTGGACTTCGTTCGCTTGTGGGAAGTTCTCCTTCGTAGGCAAGGCTGGAAGGGCACCAAGCTCAGTACAGTATGGCTGACCCTTCTCCTGGGCAACGCAGTATTGATACTGAAGTATGGTTAGTGAAGGCTGCTGGTGAAAGCTAGTCCTCTTTCAAGACATACCTGCTGTGCGCACGCGACAACCGATACTGGGTCATCAGCATAGTACCTGTCTGATTTCTGTCCTAGGGCCGATATAGTCGGAACTGTCCTATGCGCACTAAAGACTGGGTCTTCAATTGGTTCCCAAAACCATACAGTATTCTTTGCAATGAGCCTGAAGACGATGTCTGTATTGTTCCTTTGCATCTCGGGAAGGGCATCCATAGTACCATATTCGGACCATGCTTCTGAGCTAAGAGTATTCATGACTCTAGACAAAGGTTTAGTCCATTGTGAGTCCAATGAAATTGCCTTACTTACAAGCTGTCAAGTTTCATAGTGGTGTTGGCCTCTGCGAGTGACCACCAAAATGTTGCGTTCGTCCAGTATTCGTAGTGAAGCACATCTCCGTAGAACAGCATCATGAGCTCTTCTTCCGGAACTGGCGCACGATTCAGTTCTTCGAAGTCAGAAGCGTTGATGATCATCGTATGATTTTCCAGAGGTAACACCCCGCACGTGGTGCTTTTCCGAAATTGGACTCGATCTTTTGCCGGAAGGTTCAAGCCAAACTCATTAAGGTCGATGAGCCCAGAGTCCATGCGAACTGCAGGCTCATCACCACCAACACACATTGAAGCTTCCCAAGGACATTTGACGTTCTCAGGTGTGAACAATTGCTTCGGTCGTACGACTAGAGGACCGTTGTTAGCGCTGTAATAGGAGCTGGGGGGAAATCTCGTTGAGTTGATAGCCTGGCCTCGGACTCATGACATGTGGGACTTACGAGCATCGCAAAGACCTGGAATTGACTGATTCTGACCCAGATAACATGACTCCGCAAATGGCTCAGCAACTGTGACAATCTCGGTGACGTATGTTAGGAGGATTTCGCCCATAGTATCGAAGGTCAAATTGACTCCTCCACAGTGCGGACTGCTAACGAGAACGCGCAATTGCGAAGTGTCGACGGCCAGCGAGGAGAATATCGAAGCGGTCCAAGTCATCCCCACGAACATGGCGGCAAGAAACACGAGCAAAGACACTCGTGCAAAAGCAATCCATCGGCCTTCCTTGCGATTCCAATGCCAATAGAGCTTGAGGGAGTCGGCAATCAAGGCTCCAGGTGTCGGCAGAGTCCGCAGAATTGCTTGCTGTTGACGGAACAAGGCATCTTGGGCGCGTCCGTTAGCTCGAAGTTGGTGGATAAGAAAGGTGACGAGATGCCAGAGATGTGCTGTTGCCAAAGAAGAGAGAATGGCGAGGAGGGCAATAACGAAAGCACCAGATTGAGTGTCGGTCGTAATGGTTTTCCCCATCACGACACCCTTGTCAAGATCCGTCCATAGACCTTGCTTGACGAAACGGGAATCCACCTCGGACATTTTGGAAGATGAGCGGGAAGGAACCGATGTGACGATACTGCTAGACAGGCGTTTGCTCACTCATATTAGTATGCCTTGTAGCTCTCATCTCACCAAGCAAAGGGCCTCAGAACACGAGAGACACGATACGCTGTCTGCAAGATAACCGGTAAAAACTGCCATCCTGTTGCGGAGAACCTATACTCGCAACCACGACTTTGGAGCCAAAATTAGGTCCGTACCTGTATACTTGCGCAAGTATATCAACATGCTGACTGTGTGTGCTGCAGCACAACGACAGAATTCTGTAAGATTTGACCTGTTTAGATATCATCCATGCGATTTTCCTCTCGTGTTGTGGCGGACCACTGGGAGAGGAGCATTAAGCGCTCACATCGATCGCGCCAAGTCGAGGGGTTGCGTTTTTTAAGTAAGGCGTTCCAATTGGAACACGTCTCATCAGTAATCACCAGCGTGCCTCTTACTTGCTACACGGCCTTCATTTATCCTGCATGGTTTCCTATCTCGTTCAAGCGTCTTGTTTCGGTGTCGAAATGTTCTACCGGAAAATTATAACCCCACAGTCGCGGGAAGGAACCGCGCGGGAGGTCGCCAATGACGGCAAAAAAGTGTCGTATTACACGCAGAAGATTTTGGCAGCGCTCGTAGAGCGTCGTGCATATGTTGGTACTTGCGGGAATGAAGATGGATTATGTTGGGTTTGAAGGGCAAGTTCCGGTCGCTGACTCATTAGCATGGTGCCTGCCAACCAGAACCACCTCTCACCGCGTCAACGCGACATTAATCATCTTTCACTTTTCGTCAAATGATATACGTGCACGTTCCTTCGACGGTGAATTCCGACGTATTCCCAATTTACGGCACATCTGCAAGTCTCGTGCGATGCTCTTCTCTGCCTCGCTCTCTGTCATACTACGGATGGGCGTCCGACGGGAATTAAGCTCACTATTCGCTATCTGGACCACGTAGACTATTTCCCTTGAGTGGTAGTATTTTCAAGAAAGCTTGAATGGACACGTTCTTCTTGTAGTCGACCAACGACAGCAGAGTCATGTCTCATAGAGCGAATCGAACCCCATGAGAAGCCGCAGCAAGTCAAAACTCTCGCCGCTTAAACTGCAGCATTGGACCCTCGTGCATGCTCACGAATCGATCCCATGTCTGAAACTCCTTTGGTCGCTGTCGTCCAGCACTTAGCCCTTTCCTTCCTTCCCCAAGAGTTGAACCAGGCTCGAGACGCATATCAAAGAGCCAGACGGTCCGAGCAACAATAAGCGCAACTTCTTGATACGCGAGATACTTTCCAATACAAGAAGTTCTACCAACCCCAAAGGCAGTGAACGCACTAGCTGCAAGAGACTCGGGTGTGTTCGAAGCCTTGTCCTGCACATCCGCTGTCGTCTCGATGTTTATGCCGACATTGATGGTATTCATAGAGTTCTTCGAAAGCCATCGTTGTGGCTTGAATGTAAAGGGTTCGGGGAAGTACTGCTCGTCGTGGTGGAGCGCATAATGCGGCACTGCTATGTCTGTTCCTGGTGGAAACCACTCTCCATCGACAGTCAGACCGCCCAGCATTACCTCGCGCATCAAGGTTGAGCCAACTGGAGGATTCATACGGAGCGTCTCCTCAATGCACGCCAGGAGGTAGTGGCAAGACGTCAGTTGCGCGCCGATGCGGATGTCCTCCACGCTCGTAAAGGCGCTGCGGACTTCCGTTTCCAGACGAGATTGGCAAGAGGGGTAATGCGAAAGGTAGAAGAATATTGCTGTCGTGGCAGTGACCGTGGTATCTGATCCGGCAATGGTGAGAAGTCCGGCCTCGGAGACAAGCTGGTCCGTCGAGAAGCCCTGTCCGGTTTTATCGTCTCGCGCCTGTAGTAGAGCCGAGAAGAAATCATTGCAGTTCTCTTGTGCGAAGCGCCATTGGAAAGTCGATGTGCTGAGATTGGTGAAACGAGCAATACCAGCGATGAGGCTGCGGAAGAGGACCTTGTGGAGCCCGAACGTGATAATTTCGGGCATATATCCCACCTATTCATCATTATCAGTCGCTGCTGGAAGGTCAAGGAACGTTGGGTTTCATTTACCAAGTGAATACCTGCGACAGCCTGTGGCAGGGATGTAAGAAGATCGCGGTTGTCGGGCTTCTTTAGCATATCATGGCTTTTGCTAAAAGTAACATCTCCCATGATGTCCGAGATCAGGTACCCGACGAGCTTGCTCATATTGTGTGGAGAACTCCAACCTTCTCCGGCGCCACCGACCAGAGTTTCGCAGAAAAGCCGGATGTTCTTCAGGATCTGCTCCTCCATCCCTTTTATGTTTGCCGCACTGAGGGCACGAACATTGACCCTGCGTCTGAAAGCGTGCTCCTTCATGTCAGGTGTGGTGTTCGACGACGGCGTCCCTCCAAAAAAGTGGGCCGTGGATGCATAGACTTGAGATCTCTTAACATTGGCGTTGACGCTGTAGATGTCTTTGAGGGCGGTTGCAGACCGCACAGAGATGCGACGTGGACCGAACCTAACCACCTTGCCTGTCTAATTTTAGTCTTACGTACTACGTATAGTACCGACGAGGCCTTATTACCATACTTCTCATGTAAGCGATAGAAGTCTATGTGTCGGTCTCCTTTGACGATATGGTACACAGAATACCAGTCCGTTAAAGCTGCCCACCAAGGACCAGGGTGTTTGGCAAGTGGATGCCAAAATGCGCGGTAGGTAGCAACGAGAAGCAACTTCAGCAAGTTAGCTAAACGTAAAACTGAACGGCAAGACCTGACAGACCAATTCCAGAAACAACATTGGTAGCGTAGTTACGAATTCGCTCACGACTACGTCAGTGCTCAGCGCCGCACTGCTCAACCTCTGGTAGCGCCCAGTAAAGAATCTTAACGAAAGACCATCAAGGAGGACGAGGACTGACTTGATGATGAACATGATTGCGAGCGATCAGAGCAAGTTCTGTTCCAAGTTACTGTGACACATTCTAGTGAGGCCATATATATTACTGTGCTGTGCCTCATTGCCAGCAATTGTATGTCTCAAGCCGGTTGCCCGGAATGGTAGCATGCTAAACATTTTGAGACTACCCTTCACCCGTCGATGCAGGCCCCACCTCCTCTCAATTGGGTATCAAACCTCCATCCTCTCGCAGGTCTCTGTCCCCCATCACTGTAACTCTGGAGTGACGCTGACCGTACACATGTACATTGCGGCGCAGTCATCAGTGCGGCGTACTTCCTGATCCTGCCCCTCAGCTACCGATTCCACCGCCTTTCCTCTCTTACTTCCATCTCGTTCTACCTACGGTCCTATTCGTCTACATACTGTAGAAGAAAGGATAGCCCGGATCCGTTATTGCTGGGACCCATTCTTGCTCTTCGTTACAAGATATACAGGGGGGCTGCCGCGACTACTTGGAAGGTGTGCATGTGTGCATAGGAGTCATGTATCTGCTGGTTTCCTTTTTCGTTCTTTTTGAACATCTTTTCTGAAGAAGAAACATCTTGGAGCATGTTGGTTGAACTATACTCGAAGTGCAAACGTTGTATTACGATGAAGACCCAATCTACCGCGCGTATGAACCAAAACCCCCTCCACCCGCACCATGATCTTCACAAAGCCACACGTTTCCTGCCACACGTTTCCTGCAAACTACTGAACTCCAAATTCTGGGAACAAGCTCCGGCCCCGGTATATAAACCTTTACCATGCTCGCCGGCTTCCTAGTCAGTTTCACGCTCGATCTCGGCGCAGATGAGCCCTTTCCCCCTACAGTCTACCACAATGACCCCGGACAAGCAATACATGAGCAAATTCCCATCGACCACCGCTAACACCCGGACGACTACTTGTGCGACGGAGCTTGGTTCCAAATCTCCAGTCTTATCGCGAAGATTGGTGCGTACTGGCTCATGCGTGACCTGTCGGGTATCAGTGTTACGATTTCGATGACGATGCCGCCTGGGGAGCATTTGCATAGGGTAGAGTATTTGTATGTTAGGCTAGTGTGAACTACGACGAAGTTCTTTATCGCGTGTGTGTAGGTCAATATTGTAGGATCTGGGGGCGGGGTGCAGAGACCGTTGGGGAAGTCGCCTGGCGCACTGGGTTGGAGGATCCGCGTACATTGGGTCAAGTAGAGTGTATGAGTTCCCGCTGAGCGGGTTGATGGAGTATGTGGGGCCGGGCTGGAGGCTTGGAAGGGCTAGGATGAATGGGAGTTGCGAATGTGAATATCAATTCGCGACTGCGTTCCAAATCCCGCAAGCTATCAAAGACGTGCGGTCTCCCCCGACCAAGGTGCGTTACTTTCAACCACCTAATGCAACCGGCGCAGCCCCTCAACCAACCCTCTGATATTCTCCACATCCACGCCCAACCCTTCAACAACCTTACTCTGCACACTCTCGTCCAAATCCAGGAATCTCTCAATGAGTTCACCATCCACGAATCGGAAGGGCTCCTCTGCTTCGCGAACCTGATTTTTGAACGCGCGGTATTTGGCGAAAGGCATGTCGCCGGGTGTTTGAACGATTTCGGCGAGGTTTGTTTGGAGGGTCATGAGGAGGTTTTGGTATGAGGGGGAGATTAGGGCGAGGAGGTAGATGGAGCCTTCAACCTGCGCGGACGTTAGCTTTGTAGGAAGGGGATAGTGAAGAAATTGAACTTACAGTTGCCATGAATGCTCGTGGAACGACCACAGCATCTGGGGAGCTTGCAACGTCTATTCTGCGTATTCTGTTCACCATCTCACCCAGCAGCATCTCCCCGTTTACATTCAAACGCCTCTTGTCATCCTCGGTAACTCCATTCTGATTTCTTGACAGCAGCATGAGGTTCCCCTCAGCGTCGCTCTCGAGATAAGTGTTCTTATCAACTTCCGCAACCGCCGTAGCCCATGTGGTCTGGTAATGTCTCGCAATTTCTTTGAGCGTGTCCGGTAGGCCTGTCTCACCACGCTGGTAATCAAGGACCACGAGCGACTTCATGAGATCAGCAATAGCAATCTGTGACCCGTTGACCGTCATATCGATAGGTGCTGTTGAGCACCTGAATGAAGCTACCTTGACAAGATCGGGCGTGCTCTCTGTTCGGTACTCTACATTGTATACGACCACGGTCTTGATGAGGGCAGCGACAATTCTGCCATCGCACATTGCAAGACATCTGCATCCGCCTTTGACTGCAAGCTCTGTTACGAGTTTTAATTGACGATCGCGCGTGACTTCCAGGATGAGGATGCGACCGCGTTCCGCTGTGGCATTTTGGTCGTCCAGATACGCCGTACCGATGACGAAGCGTTCGACCGAATCACCAGAGCCGTCGGGTAGCTCACAGCGCATGACGCTTTCCACTAATTCTTCTTCCTTAAGAGGCCATGTGTCTAACTCTTTAAACTGAATTTCGTCAACAAGCTTGAAATGGCTTAGCAATATCTCTTCACCGCCTTTAAGTATTCTTTTGATGGTGCCAAGGCCAAATGCTTTCAGAGCCGGTGAGTACGCTATCCGCCGGACAGTCTCATCTACTTTGAGCGTTTGTACGTGTGTTGTGCGTTCTGTGTCGACGAGAGCAATGCGGAGATCCTCCGATGTAGCGATGGCGACGGAGCCAGGGTAGGCTTCTGAGTCAAATGGGCACACCGTCGTTGCCTTCTCGGCCGTAACGGCGGAGTATACCAGACGACCTTCGGAGCTGTAAATTAACGATGGGTGCTCGCATGTAGCGAAGACATTGAAGAGGCCATTGCCGCAGGGCAGAGCGCGGAACGTAGCTTCCCGGGTCCCAAGTACAATGCTTTTCCTCCCAGACAATGTGTTCGTCTTCGCATCGAAGGAATACGTAACGACGTTACCGTCTGCCATAGCCGCAAAGAGAGTAGGCGGCTGGTCTGGAAAGATTTGTGTGAGGAGAAGTGATCGCGGTACCGAGTCCTCTGAGATTTGAACGGTGGTGATCGGATCCAGGGTAGATATAGAGCATACTGAAAGTTCAGAGCTGTTCCAGAAACCTATGAAACAGATTGAATCAGAATCGGATGGAAGAGCCACGCAGGCTACTTGACTGTTGATGCCAAACGTTTTCTCGCAGACAATGTCCAATCCTTTTTCAATGTCCAAGGCCACAACAGTGACGCCGCCAAGTGAGACGAGGACATGTCTGTCGTTTGTGGATGCCGCGGTGATTGATTGACCGCCCGAGGGCACCCATTCAGAGACAGCCATACCGCCATCAAGGTCTGTGATGCGGACTCGCTCAGTCGTGACCTGGACCAAGCGGCCTTGCGAGACATTTGTTGCTGCGAGTGTAGTCTCGGACAGATTTAGACCAGCAAAGTCTTCCAACTCTTCCACTTCGCCTTGTGCATCGAACCGAAACACGCGCGACTCATCCACAAAAGTGACTAAGAGTGTGTCGACGTGCTCCGAAGAGCTGTTTGACTTAAGGCTAAAGAGGTTGGACACAAGGTCCATTTCGCCTAGTAATCCTACGTCTTCAAGACCGACGCCGCTTCGAACGCTCCGTAAGCTGCCGTCCTGATACGCGCCGCTTCCGGTTACGATCCGTGCCTGGCCGGAGCTATACTCATTTGTCTGGCCCTCGCCAGACCGGTTTCCCATATCCATGATGGTGAAGTCCAGAATTGGTGCTATGTTTGAAAAGGTTTGCACGATATCCATGGATTTTGCTGAAATTCTGACAACCTGGGAGTCGCCTTGGTGCGAGCCTACGAAGACGTACCCTGCGTCGAGGTACACGAGTACAGATGCTCGCGATGTCTGGCCTATAACATCGAGTTTCCAGGACTGGAACTTGTTGTGGTCGTCTAGCTCAAGCATGAAAAGGTATAAGCGGCCATAGTCGTCAGCGAGAACGAATCTCTGGGCATCCACTTGTGCCCAAGCAACGAATATGGTGGCCTCGTCCAAAGGCTGTGTTGTCACTTCTCCCGTAGCATCATCGTAGTATGCAATCGACGTCTCTCCAATGACTATAAGGCCAAAGGTGGGCTGCTCGATTGGTATCAGGTGGCTTGCGCCGAGCTCCAGCTCGCCCTTGCTGTGCTCTCCGTCGTCCAGCTCGATGGAGTCGCCGGAAAACGACAGCTCGCGTATCCTAAGCTTGACCTGTGTGTGTGTGTTTTCGTATAGCAAAGCCATCTTCGGCTTGTCCTCAGTCGGCTTTCTGGGTCGGAGGAATGCCGATGAGCGAACGAACATTTCGGACAGCCTGCAGGGCTGTGGCTCCCCGAGATGGGCGATATCGGACTCTTGTTTCCTCTTTTTCCCTCTTTGTACCAGCGGTATGACGGTCACTATGCCCTCGTACACCTCGACCGTCATGAAGCGACCTGTAGGATCAACATGGCACCGCTCCCCAGTCTGTGACTCTCTCGCGGCATTGTCGGCAACGCTTTCGAACGTCTTCTCCGTGTGCAGCTTCTTCTTCTCGGCGTTCCAGGACAGTGTAAAGTACATGAAGCGGTCTGTCCCCACGAAGAGGTGATCTGTCGTGGAGAGGGCGGGTCGGAGCTTCTGGAGCATGGTAACGTTGCCATAGATGGCTTTGGAGTGCTGCAGCGACAACCCGTCCGCATTCTGGGTGTAGAATTCGAGTCGATTTGCTTTCCTGTGTAGGGGTTCAGCGCCTCTCTTTGCTCTGCGGCTTCATCTGCTTACGCAACGACCAGGCAGTCCTCCTCGGCAGCTAGGAAGTTCAGTTTGAGCGCATGGCGGATGCTGCTGGGACGGTGGATGGGGGCAATGTAAGCCATGTTGGCGAACGCGGGTCTCTACAGCTCCACGAAGTAATGATTCTGTCGCAAACGGCGCTGGCGATGTGCAGTGAATCGCCTGGGGTTCGGAGGTAGAAGGTCTAACGCCGTCATCGAGCGCCGCACAGGCCCTCTTCGCGCGTCGCGGGGCTTTTTTTTTGGGAGCTTGATGCCAGCCACTCTCACCCACCAGCACCTACCACCGCCATGGCTCGTAAGAGATAATCCTATAGAACCGCGATTTGATACACTACTGACCGATTCTGCTCATACAGCCGCAGCAATGGAGGATCCCGAGGACCCCGTCATCGCCGAGTACGATGTCTTCATTACCCCCGAAGTGCACGATCAGATCTACGTGCTGCAGTACCTCAATCGCGGGGGAGAAAATGGTGGCTTCAGGAGGGAGAACAACTCGGTGCCCTCGCAGCTGCGCATCAAAGAACAGTCTGGCTTTGTCGAGGTCGACGTCCCCATGGACATTCGCAAAAACTACAGTCGGACCGCAGGCGTGAAATGGGGCGAAGCATTGCGCAAGACGAAGGGATTCGGACAGAAGGCGTACGGCATCTCCTCAGGGTTTGAGCGTATGATGCCGCGTCCTGCTCGGGCTGGTGCTGCTGGCGCCAACGGTACGCCAGCGCCGGTTGCGACCGAAGACGATGACAACCTCGAGGAGTGGATCACCCACTTCGAGGACGCAAACGAGAAGGGACACGTACTTAACACGCAGACTTTTGGTGGACAGATTGCCAAGGAGGACGGCAAGGGACCAAGCTACATGTTGGGAACGTTCCGGGACCGTGTGTGCACCTTACCCCCGTTGTTGGCGATGCTGACCTGACACCCCGCAGAGGAATTGCACCTTACAAGAGCCCACGGGCTTGTCCAGATGCGCACGCAGTTCCACCACATCGATGCTACCACCCAACTCGAAGTCGTGACCCGTCGCCGGGAGAAGGAGTCTCAAGAAGGCGCAAAGCCCGCCGAGCCGAAAGCATTCTTACCGACCGTGAAGAAGGCAGGTGGAGACACAACGGTGGAAATCACTCAGGCCTTCATGAAAGCTACAAGTCAGGAGCGGTGGAAGAAACTGAAGTACATTGACGAAGACGTAGGTACCATCGATTGCACGTGTGGAACACACACTAATTTGTATTACAGGATGAGAAAGCGTGGGACATCTTCGGCAAAGATCTATCTTTAGAAAAGCCATCCGAGGCGCCCAAACTGCGTTCGAGCATGACCAATGCCCAGTACCTGGATGCCATCAGCGCTCCCTCCAGCAGCAAGGGAAGAAGAAAAACTGCCACCAAACGCGCCGACGATCTTATCGAGATCTCGGACGAGTCAGACGACGACGAGCCTAGAGTGCGTGAGAGAAGTGGAGAGGTGCAGGCGACAAATGATGGAGAGAGGAGTTGATTAACACGGAATGACTGTAGGAAGTTGACCTGGTTAACTTGACAAAGGATTCCAACAATAGTTCGCACATTCAGGCAGACGAGGTCAAGCCGACGGAGCAACAGCCGCCCGGTGGCCGGCGTGCTGATACCCAAGCCTCTCAGGACGACAAGTCGCTAGCCAGCAAGTACTTGAAGTGGTATAGCAACTAGGGCTGGAAGAGTGTGTCGATGAAGGAGATGAAATCTCAGGGTTTCGATTAAGCCCGGTGTTTCAGGACACACGATGAGTAGTGTACAATAGTTGATAGTGCCTCCTTTGCGGTAAAGCTACCCACAGTATTGGAGTATACCGTCAAACCCCCGTCTAGTCCAGACCGAGCTGGTGTTTGGACTTCGTCAAGGCCAGGGTTTAGACGCCGAAATAGAATCTCACGGCTGCAAGCTGAAACCAAAAAAATGGCCACATTCGCCTTTCCACGTATCTCTATCTAGACCTTGAAGGAAAGCTCAGGGCCTCATGAAGGTCTGGCGGACAACCTCGTGTTCGGTTAGCGTATGCTTACGTGATACACGGGCGGAATTACTTTTCCCGCAGAAAAATTGCTGAAAAATTCAGATCCTCTTTCACACAAGAAAGGCAGTTGTCTTCAGCACCAAGCTGCATCCTAACACCTGTGGTCGATCGACTCGACCGCAGCTGCACCCACTTTGTGCCCGGCATGGTATCTACTACGGTCCGCTCCGCCCCGGCGCAGGAGTTCCGCCAGCAGCGTTTGGCGGCGGCTTACACTGAAGACCTCGGCTGAGTGTTTCGCCAACCAATGCGGAGTTCATCCCAACGACACCTGCAGCCCAGCGCACCCCCATCCCGCTATCTCAGCGTAGACAACTTCCACGTTCGACCTACACATCATGAGGACGGTTTCGACGATAGCGTCGCCTCTGAGGCGTTTTGCTCCGGTTGCTGCCAGGCAGAGTACGCGCAGGTGCTTCTCAAGCTCACAAAACCTGCAAGCAACATGGGGTTTCATTGGCCTTGGGCGGATGGGTGAGCATGGCTATACTCACATGACTGTGCCTTGTGACTAACATGCGTTCAGGCTACCCCATGGCACGGAACTTGAGAGCCAAGCTACCCGCCGAAGACACCCTGTTCATCCAGGACATCAACACCGCGGCCACCCAGAAGTTCCTCGATGAGAACCCGCATGGTGTTCGCATCGCTGATAATGTTCGGGAAGTCGCCGAGAAAGCGGTATGTACAGCCTGTTCTTTCCCCTCGTTTCTATGATGATCACCATTTTTTATGTTTTAATTTATGATCTAAGTTGGGAGTCACTTGTGACTCTTGTTCTGATTACACACTTATACAGCCAATCCTCTGAGAAACCCTTCAATCCCCCCTGATTCTACATCAATTGTCGGGGACACCTCGCTGACAAAGCAAAGGAAACAATCATCACCTCCCTTCCGGAGCCGCAGCACGTTGCTGGTGTGTTCAAGCAGATGCTTGAGCCACCGACTCTTCTCACAGATGGTTTCGTAAATAGTGAGCGGTTGTTCATCGACTGCTCCACCATTGATCCCACAACTTCTGGTTCAGTAGCCCATGCCGCTCGCTCTGCTAGCCAAGGTATATTCATCGACGCCCCCATGTCTGGCGGTGTCGTCGGTGCGCAAGCAGGCACCCTCACCTTCATGATTGGTGCTGCTCCTGAAGATGTTGAGCGTGCCACCGCTGTCTTGTCCATGATGGGCCGCAGGGTCCTTCACCTTGGCGAGCAAGGAGCAGGTCTCAAGGGAAAGCTCGCAAACAACTATCTGCTGGCACTCAACAATCTTGCAACGGCCGAAGCCATGAATATGGGCATCCAATGGGGTCTCGACCCCAAGGCATTGGCTGGCATGATCAACATCAGCACCGGGAAATGCTGGCCTAGCGAGGTGAACAATCCCGTGCCTGGCGTTATTGAGGGTTCGCCGGCCAGCCGCGGCTACGAAGGAGGGTTCGGGGTGGCACTTGCGAATAAAGACTTGGGGCTCGCTATCAAGGCTGCGAAGGAGGCCAACATCAAGCTCGCACTAGCGGACGCCGCGAGGGCCTTTTACAACGAAGCAGAGGAAGCAGAGAACTGCAAAGGACGCGACTTTTCGGTCGTGTACCGACATCTGGGTGGAAAAGAGTAGATAACACATAAATTCACTGCCAAATTTTTCAAAACACAATGCATTCTTGCCACGTGAAGAGGCCGAGGCCACCACAATGGTGTGGCTGTGACTGGTGGTCTGTCTGCTGTGGTCTACGCTCAGCCACGAATATGACGCGCGTTGGTGTGGCGTCATCGGACCGCAGCTGCTCGTGACCTTCTTTGGCACGCTGGAACCCACCGACCTCAACACATCGCCAGACAAACGTGTCAACTCAACCTTCAGACCTGAAATCAAACCTACAAACCGTCAATATGTGCGGCACCGACTGCTTCCTGATGCTGCTCTCAGTGCTCTTCCCGCCCATCGGAGGTAAGTTCCCGCCACCGTACCTTGCAGCTGCAGGCACCGACTGGGAGCTGTCGCATGCCCCAAACCCCCCTCCAACCATGCCTCAAAGAAGCCAAGTAGCTAACAGCATCGCAGTCTGGGTCAAACGTGGCATCTGCAGCGCGGATTCGCTCATCAACATCGCCCTCTGCTGCCTTGGCTTCCTACCCGGCCTCCTCCACTCCTTCTACATCATCTTGCAAAACCCAGATCCATACGACTACGAACGGGTGCAAGACCATGAGCGAGGATCGCACGCGCATACCACCGCCGATGGCGCGGTGACGTACTACTATGTCTCGCATGGGCAGCCGCAACATCCTGCTGGTGCGCAACCCGCGAATTATGGTACCGTGGGCGGGAGTCAGCCTAGTGGGGGGCAGTTCCCGGGTCAGCAGAGTGGATTTGTGAAGCCAGCGCAGGGGAAGAGTATAGAGGCGCAGAATGGGGTCGCGGGACAGGAGGTCAGCGGCAGTGCAGAGGGCAATGGGGAGGGTAGTGCTGAGCAGAGTGGGCCGCCGCCTACATATGCGGATGTGATCAAGGGTGATAACAAGGTGCAGAAGCCGTAGTGGGGGATAAGAGGCGGTACACAGTTCTGCGAGGAGATGAAGATGGTTGCGATTGAGAAGGCACAATGGATACTACTGTTTGATGGCGTTGAAGTTGCGACTGCATCGTGGGGCCTTGAGCGCGGCTGGAACAGAGCTGATTATCCTCGCTCTCGGTATTTGAGCTTTTATGGGCATTGGCGCCCGTGTATGAATTATCGTATGCGTATCAATATTCATCTCCCGATCCTTGACATGTGCTAAAAGCGATCACGGTGAACTACCAACAACACTACAGTTTTGAATATCAAATTTCTCGGGGTTTCAAGTCACACAAAGGATTTTTCTTGTGGTCCCGCGCCATGTACAAACAGCAAGGGATATGCTCACCGATTCTAAAGTAAGGATGCTACAAGCTCCCTTTGCGTTGTGGACTTGGTTCAGGCTCGACAACGCAAGGAGTGTAGCTTCTACTATGATTGGATTTGGATGTCTATAGTCGCTCATCATGGTGTTCACGGCGCGAGTGGCGGTTTACCACGTCATCCGTGGACGTACATACGACGACGAGCGAGGTGCCTGAGGCAGATATTGTGGTAAGCACTTCAGACCAAGCGTTGCGGTGCATTTTGAAGACGGGTACACGAAGCTAACAGTAGCGCACCATGATACTGGATAATTTATTTTTGTGAAATGTACGCGCAACCTTCCCGCAAGTGGCGACTTGCGTACAGCATGTACCTTAATTCATCTCTCAAAATCCATCTCCTCCGCCATGTCGAATCGTTGCATATGCTTGGCTCGAGTGATCCCAAGGAAGGTCATTTCAGGGTTCAGACGAGGTTAGATGGGCGTGTCGGATTTGATAGGTCGAGGAAAGTGTTGTCAATTATTCTGGCTGCTCTATCTGACGCGCTCGCCCATAGTATGGAACCATGCCAATCATCAATGACGCGAATCGTGAGCAAATGCCGAATCAAGCAATGATCCCGTAGACTGGAATTACCGATCGCACGATACATCCCATCTCGTTTCGATCGTACGAGTCAGCCTCCAAGAAACTAAGCAACGCAGGCCTCGTCGCGCCCAGCTGGCTGCATTCGTAAGGTGTATGCGAGGGACCTGGCCGACAACAAAGAGCCCGTCGCTGCAAGCGTGCGCGGTGGGAAGAGGCGCATTTGTTACACGCAAGAGCAAACGCGACAGCAAGCAAGGAAGAAGGCTGTGTCGTCGCGACAAGCGTTTAGCCGCGCCGGTCCAAGACGCTCACCCAAGGCCAGATGCCTTGTTTTGCAGCCAAGACAGGCTTGCATACGCTTGGTTGTCGTGACGTTTGAGCTTCGCACATCTGGCGCATTCCGCGCGGGCTAGCATGGTCGTTACGACAACAAGTCTCCTCCGTCCATGTGTGATTTGATGATGGCAATGGAGCCCGAAATGGGCTGCAGCGGCCGCTCAGACCAGCGCATCTCTGACCGCATCTGTGGCGCATGAAGGCGTGTCGTGCTGGCCATTGGCGGCGACAACCCCTGTGATGGTCATCATTCAACGTTGTGGCGCGCGGGCATTTCTGGGGTATTAGCTGGCTCGGTCCTGTTCTCCTTGTTCCTGTTGTTCTGCCTTTGTCGAGGCTCATCACACGGTCTCTCCGCAGCAAGGCGCGCTTTTCAGGCAAACGATTTCGAACAGTGCACTTCGGACGACCGTAGCATCGAAAAGAAAGCTGTACACTGCAAGGCGCTTGTTCGACCAACAATTTCCCAGACACGGACACGCAACCATTCTCGCCCCCAAAGCGCGCTTCCGATCCGCCAGGTTACACTGCTTCGAGCAGATCATCGACATTTGTTTGGGATCGATTGCTTGGGAATCAGGCTGCGATTGAGCTTGAAGTGAGCAACTACGTACTGAATTTGTGACTCCACGGTAGCGACTACCACCCGACACAATGCGTAAGTTGTCGACCTTTCTTTTTACTTCCAACTTCCAAAGACGGACTCAATATCGTAATCGATTTTCATTTTGACGGTGCATCATTTCTGAGCATATTCATTCTAACACGTCGTCATATTTGCAGACGCGATACGAAGAAAGGCGCATCACACCGCCAGCTACTCCGGTGAGGGAGTCAACTACAACCCATTCGCACGATCGCGACCGAGAGGCTCTCACACAGACATCGAAGACGGCATGGGAGACCGAGCCCAGTCCGAGGCGAATATTCAGCCAACCCTGGAAGAGCAGAGACGATTGGAGAGCAGGCAGAACCAACAGGAGTTCCCTCCGCCTCACCATGCTGGAACCGAACCGCCAATGTCTGCTACGTCTGCTCGAGGCCTCGATACCGCGCATAATTTTACGGGGGAGAAGGGCTCAACGCCAATCACGAATGGCGGAGCGAAGGAAGAATCGGCAGACATCAGCGAGGATACCGCTGTCGCGAACACCTCTGGCGTGACCAAGCGCGCAAAGTTCAAGAACATATTCCGCAAGAGCCACGAAGGAGAGGAGCATAACGACCTAGAGCACGTCGATTCCGAGGCGTTGTCGCTGGAGGAGCGCAAGAGGAGGTCGCACAAGAGAAAGATTCCTGTTGGGCAACAGCTTCACGCTGTGCTGTTCAGCTCTTGGATCAACCTGTTACTTGTTTTCGTTCCGGTCGGCTTCGCTGTTTTCTACAGCAAGAAGGTCGGACCTGTTCCGATCTTCATCATCAACTTCGTCGCCATCATCCCTCTCGCGGCTATGCTGTCCTATGCAACTGAGGAACTTGCTATCCGAGTTGGGGAAACGCTTGGTGGACTTCTCAACGCTACTTTTGGGTACGTATAACCTCCTGACGGCACGACACTAGGCACTAACAGATACAGTAATGCGGTAGAACTCATCGTTTCGGTTCAAGCTTTGATCAAAGACGAGATCACTATCGTCAAGACCTCTTTAATCGGGAGTATGCTTTCCAACCTTCTGCTCGTCTTGGGCATGTCTTTCTTCCTCGGTGGTGTCAACCGCCTAGAACAGTTCTTCAACGTGACAGTTGCACAAACTGCAGCTTCGCTGCTCGCTCTGTCCATTGCCTCTCTCGTTATCCCAACGGTGTTCCACAACATGCTGGCTGAGGACAACGGCACAGACGGCGACGCTGTGCGAAACCAGGAACTCGTAAGCACTCATTACTACACTTCGATACAAAATATTGTCTAACAAATGCAACAGTCTCGCGGCACAGCAGTCATCCTCCTCTTTGTTTACGGCTGCTACCTCGTCTTCCAACTCAAGTCCCATGTCACCCTGTACAACGCCCCATCTCAAAAGACGCCCAAGCGCAAGTCCGGCAAAAAGGAAGAAGGCGCCGCACAACACGGCATTGCAGCGATCGGCGCAGGCACCGCCGCTGCGTCAGGCGGTGGCATCAACGTCTCACAACTCATGAAGAAGTCGCAGCAGCAAGAAGACGAGGACGAGGAAGACGACTTCGAGGAGCCCTCCCTCTCCGTCGTCGGCGCCATCATCACACTTGCGCTTTCCACCACCATGGTTGCCTTCTGCTCCGAGTTCATGGTGTCCAGTATCGAAGGTGTCACCGCGACGGGCGGCGTATCTACCACGTTCGTTGGTCTGATCCTTTTGCCCATTGTGGGTAATGCAGCTGAGCATGCTACCGCCGTTACTGTCGCCATCAAGGACAAAATGGATCTTTCTATCGGTGTGGCTGTCGGCTCTTCTATGCAGATTGCGCTTTTGGTCCTCCCGCTTATTGTCATTCTCGGCTGGATCATGGGCAAGGACTGCATGACGCTGTACTTTGATACATTTCAGATTGCTACACTATTCGTGTCGGTGCTTTTGGTCAATTACCTCATCCAGGATGGAAAGTCACGTAAGTTTCCCAGATCGTATCTCTGACACCTTGCTAACGTTTTGCAGATTGGCTTGAAGGAGTGTTGTTGATGTGTTCTTACGTGATTATTTCCCTAGCTGCTTGGTTTTATCCGAACATTGAGGAAACTTCATGCTAAAGAAGCAAATGTGTCTTTCTATCCCTCTTCCTTTCCTCCTTTTTTCTTAGCGTTTCCTTTTCCTTGTACATCTACATTACTTTAATGATTGTTTTCACTTGGTCCTCAGTCCCTGCTTGTTACCTGGCGTTCCTTTGGTAGTCAAATTGTGTGTTTCTGTTTAGATACCCATGATTGGGGAGGCCCATCAAGTATATCGTATTCAATCCAGCCTGGTCTCTTTTTTCGTGATGTTCGCATTCAGCGAATTACGTGTTGAGGCTAATCAGCGCAATGATTCCGGTATATGTTCGGTATGCTTTGGGGGAAGCCAAGGTGCGGTGTGGGCTGGAGTCCGTGTTAAGGAGCGAAGATGTAATGGCTGGGTGTGATACCATACGCTCTCCTATTAGGTCGTTGACGCAGACAGCTCCTCATCGCTTCTCTTCGATTTCAAATTCATTAATAACCCACCTCGGTCACCCGCTGTCTTTATCTTAAGTCCTGCCTCCTCCCCACTACTACCCCTTCTAATTTTGCTAGGCAAACTCAGCATGTCGCGAAAACTCCATCGTTCCACACATTCTTCAGCACTTTATGCGCCGGAGAGCCATGAGCATCCAGCGCCGATATCCGATCGCAAGTCTCACTTACTCGGGTCCCTCGGAACATCAAGAACGGCGAAAGAACGTTCGCTCACTTCTCTCACCTACTACCCACCCGCCCCGCACGACTCCTCCGCGACGGCGCTGGCATCTTCACATGTAAAATCTATATAAGCCTGCGACTGGGCTGCTTTAGTCTTTCCACTTACACCCCACTCCACTACTACATTCGACCTCCATTCTCTTTCGACCACTACCTCACACAACTTTTTCACTTCTTTACTACTCTACTTCTTCGTCCTTCGTCTCTTCGCTCTCGCTATTGACGACGAATAGCGAGAGACGATGGAGGAACTTCAGTCTGGGCCCCAAGAGCCAGCTGAGCTCTCCGGCGGTGATCAAGGCGCCGCGCATGAAGAGCATGGAGAGCTATCTGACCTATCTGGCGAGAGTCAAGGCGCCACTCATGAAGAACAAGGCGAGCTCTTCCAAGAGGGGCAAGTCACTGCGCAAGAAGAGCAAGACAAGCTATTTCACGACGGCCAAGGCGCGACGCAAGAGCTTGTACATCTCGTGCGCGAATCCATCGAGGGTTCTCCAGACCCACTTCCCAACGATACCGAAAAGCTCGATATAAATGCTCATATGGACGATGAGCAGGCGGTTGCCCATGACGAGGACAAAATTGACGATCCACTCGACGACGAGAAGCCACTCGATCCCGATGAGATGATGGAGGATCTTCAGGACAGCATTGAGGAGCAGGAGCAGGAGCACAGTATGGAGGACGTTCAAGGTGAACTGCAAGAGCCGGAACAGGTCATGAAAGATGGTCAAGGCGAGTCACAAGAACATGACGAAGTCTCTAACAGTGTTCAAGGCGAGTTGAAAGAGCTGGGAGATGACTTCGATCATGTTCAAGGCGAGCTCCCACAACAGGACGAAGTGTTAGATAATAGTCACACTCGGACTCAGCAGGAGCATGAAAGGGTGTTTGAAGGTGTGCCTGATGCTCTGGACGAGCATGAGCAGACCCCTACGATACCATCTCAGGAAGAAACAAGTCTCTTCATCGCGGAAGAGCGTATACCTACTCCACCTCCAACACGACTAGCTCCCTCCAGGATGCCACCGCCTCCTCCTCCTACTACTCGACCGACTGCCCGTCCCCCGAAATCTACCTTCGCTAAGATTCGCAACTTGCAGCAGAGGTTCAAGCAGAGTAAAGCCGCGGCAAGCGATCCATATCACCAATATCAGCTAATGCCTGATGACGAAACCTACCTGGAAGCGGCCCAGTCATTAGGAGCCGGACGGCATGCATCCGTGCATGCTGAAGCTGAAACGACGGAAGACTACGAGCGGGAAGACAAAAAGGCTGTGGCGGAGTACCAGAAGGAAAAGCGAAAGTACGATCAGATCAAGCTCAGAAATGGGAAACTCAATTTTCGCGAGGAGATTGAGTGGATTAGGATCCGGAGCGCTGAGAAGAGCCGTAAAGATAAGAGGAAGCGAGACCAGCAGATGGCGAAAGAGGATGATAGCGAATCGGATCTCTTCCCTGGCTTCCACGACCCGCGTGGAAGCCGCGAGGAAAACGAGTCGGATGATGAGGATGCAGCAAATTTCGATCCTTCGAGTATCTTGGGCAAACGTAGGCTGGCCATGCCTCACAAGCCGGAGAGACAAGTGTCTATGCAAGAGGCTGAGCTGCAGAGCATGAGGGTTGCTCTCGACGCCGAACCAGACCTGCCCAGGAAGAAACGCAAAGGATCTGACGACTCCCAAGAACCGTCATCTGCCGTATCGTCGGCCAGGTCTCGGGGCGGAAGATCGAAAGGTACGTGATTTATCTCCAGGTATTGGTCACGATATTGAGGCAGCGCCTCTCCTCATCGAGGGCGACGAGTATCGACATTCTTCTGGATGAGCTTTGCTGACACCATACTAGGCTCGAAACCTAAAACCAAAGCCAAAGCGACCGCCTCTACATCTAGCAAACGTCCACGCCAGACCGTCAAGGCGCGGAAAGAAGCAGAGGCAGCCGTCCGCCAGGCTACGTCTCTGTTCAACAGCAATGTATTCCGGCAACAAGCTGCTGCAGACGCCCCAAATGAGCCCTCCTTCAGGTCTAGGAACAAGACAGATGCACTAAAGGAGTTGATCGCTAGCGTGCCCATGGATTCTGTTAAGACCGCAAGAGGAGATACAGCTGCCCTGATGCAAGCTACGAAGGACTTCGATGGCCATGGCCGCGTCAAAGCTGACGGCAACGGCATGTGGCGTGTCAAGGGTATGGCGACCTCCTTGAAGGCATATCAGATCATGGGATCTGCATTCATGCGCCGTCGGGAGAACGCTCCGGACGAGCCACGTGGCGGCCTCATGGTACGTCGAAACCCCTCTGGATCGACTTTCCACGCGCTGACTGTAGACAGGCTGATCAGATGGGTCTGGGAAAGACCCTAATGATGCTGGCGAATATTGTCAATGGCCACCCGGGCAAGCATGCCGAATGCAAGACCACGCTACTCATTGCCTCGTATGTGATATGCGTTGCAGTTGTATCCAAGGCTTTCGCTAACGCTTCATTTTAGGCAAGCGCTCATCTCCCAGTGGGCGAAAGAGATTGAGCTCCATACCAATGCTGGATACACGGTCATGAAATACTCGTCTGGCTCACGGATCGACTCCAATGTCGCCGAGAAAATTCTCAAGTCCCACGACATCATTCTCACTACGTATACGGAGATTATGAAGTCCTACCCAAAGAATGAACCGCCGATTGACCGCCAGACTGCTGAGCAAAAGATCGCTTGGTGGAAAGAGACTTATGAAACCCAGCGCGGCGCGCTGCACCGCATGATGTTGTATGTAACGTACATGGAAGATACCTTTGCATAGTTTTGCTCACAGTTATTGAACAGCTATCGAGTTGTACTCGACGAGGCGCAAGCTATCAAGAACCACACCAGCCGCACTTCAATCGCCTGTCGTGCCTTGATGGCTAAGCATAAGTGGGCATTGAGTGGAACTCCAATCCTGAATGCTCTCACCGAGCTTTACCCATACTTCAAGTTCCTCGGCGTCCCACACACTGGCAGCTTCAAGATCTTCAAGCACAACTACTGCGCCAATGGAGGTAAGCACTCAGTCCAGGGCTACGCAATGCGCCATAGACTAATGCTATTCAGATACGGAGAACCAAGAGCGACTTCTCGTGCGTCTGTCCCAGTTTATGATCCGTAGATCGCACGGGGATGTGATGTTCGGAGCACCTATTCTCAAGCTGCCTCAGGCAGACCAGGTATGTTTGCGGCGACGGCGGTGGGTGTGGATGGTTGCTGATTAAGATAGAACACTCACTGGTGCACCTTCAACCCGGTTGAGCGGGTCATCTATGAGATCGTTCGACAACGATTCGCCAAACACATCAATATGTGGGCGAAGAAGGGAGAGCTAGAGAAGTCGTATAGCAACGCCCTGGTGTAAGTATAGCATATCCTGATTAGCCCTCACTCCATCCACAACCATCAATCCACTGACCGACATCAGGATGCTTTTGCGGCTTCGACAACTAACTGCCCATGTGCTCCTTCTTCAATACGTGATGCAGGACTTACTCGAGCGAGAAGATATCGAGGCAATTCACGCTATCGTCAAAGACGCTGCTGCCGACTCCAGTACTAGGAGGGGCCGCACCATCATCGCTATTCGAAAGCAACTGGAACATTTTGCAGAGAAGGAGATGAAACGCACTGCTGCAAAGAACAAGAGGAACCCCGTTGCAGATTATGATGATGATCCCGTGGAAGAGGACAACAATCTCGATGAGCAAGACCAAGTGCTCAGCGATGAGGACAGCAACAATGGCCGCCCAGGGCGCAAGACTACCGGGGCCCAGTTCGGTAAGGATTATAATTTCAAGCCGTATCTGGCCAGCCTGGCGACCGGCGATGGCTGGGAGGCCAAGAAGAAGAGGTCTGAATGTGGCAGCTGCACTCGCTCTCCACCGCTCAACCCCTTCATAACTAGCTGTGGTCACCTTCTGTGCGCACCGTGCTACGAGGAAGCCGAAATACTAGCAGCTGAGCAGGACAGGCCCCATGCTACTTGCCGCAGTTGCGGTCACATCTTCGCTTACGCGCACGAGCTCACAACTGCGGAGGAGTCGAATATGGTTGGTCCGGAGACACGTTCCAAGAAGAAGCGTAACAACAAAGCCCAAGAGAAGGTTGAACAGCAGGACATCGCTGAGGAGTGGCTCAATCTGGGCGGCGAAGGCGTCTTACCTTCCGCTAAGACGATCGCGATCAAGGCGCAGTTGATGAACTGGTTTGAGAAGAAAGACGATACCAAACCTAGGAAGGTTATCATCTATACGCAGTTCTTGGCTATGATTCGCATTCTGGCGAAGGTATGCCATGAGGAAGGCTGGCAGACTGAACAGGTACGTTATCTGTTGGATTTTCAGATCTTTGAGCAAACCTGAGGTCTGCTAAGGGCCCTGAGGGCACTGTGGATGAGTTGTACAGACTAACATTATTCACAGTACCATGGCAAAATGAGCTTCTCAGCTCGCGAAAAGGCTATCGGACACTTCGCCGACAACCCCAACGTGAGAATCCTTCTGGCGTCACTACGTTGCGGCGGTTGTAAGTCGACCCTTTTCGACCCTTGTTGGTTTACCGTGTACTGATCCGACTACAGTGGGCCTTAATTTGACAATGGCTTCTCGGGTCATCGTTATTGACCCTTGGTGGAATAGCGCGGCGGAACAACAGGCTTTCTGTCGAGTTTTCCGTTTCGGCCAGCGCGAGACGACCTTTTTGACCAAGTTCTGCGTCAAGAATACGGTTGACGAGCGCTTGATCCAGATGCAAGAGAAGAAGCAAAAGGAGATTGATGAGGTTATGGACGATAAGGGCAAGACGACCAAGAACATGGGGATTCGGGATCTTAGTAAGTGGACTCGTCTTGGTGTTGCGATGCGCTTTGGCTAACGATACAAAGTGAGGCTCTTCGGGAACTTGCAGGAGGATGATAATGGACGGCCGTTCATCATGGTCGACAATCCTGATCCGATGGGTGGCTTCAGGGCAGATCGTGATGATGAGGGCTATGCTGATGAGATCTGATCTGACGTGCTACGATACGGAAAAGCTCTGTCGATATCGGGGGTCTAGTTCCATACTTCGGCTTGGTAGGGCTGGTAGCCCTTGGGAGCTTCGGTCTGATTACTCGGAGCGACTTGATTGGATATGGGCGTTCTCAAACGGGCGTTCGCGGTTTGCTTTTTCTTGTCAGAAAGGCTGGGCACCTGGGCTGCGTTTCTGCACATTATCTATCCACAGGGCCTTCAGGTTTTTCAAACCGCCCCAAAATGAGCCATAGACCAGACGCTCGCGACGTTCTGCATAGTGATGCCGTGGGGGTGCCAGTGATATGTCAGCAAAAGTGCGCCGTCGTGGGCTAGTCCCCGCCAACAGGTCGGCCTCGATGGCAAAAGCAGGTGGACCATGGCCTGATAAAACGCGGCGAAGAGGGACTGTTCGAACACGAGAAGATTTTCAATTCTCTCGACTGCTCCGCAAGATTGTATATATGCTGCGAAGCTGTGCTTTCCTCTCTTCTCGCCGTCTCGATAAGGATAAGACGGTGGTCCAATCACACCCCCGCAATTCCACCTCCACACTCCACACCCAGCATCCGCAATGCGCGGCGCGCGCTGAATGTCGCATGTCTTCCTGCCGCTCAGCATGTTGACGACAATTCCCCCGCTATTCCAAATCCAACGCCTCCGACTGTCACCACGATCCGACGATTGAGGCGGCGGGTGCGCGCCTGTCGACCATCGAACCAACCCCGCCGTCTCTAACCCCGCCCCGGGGCGTTGCGAGATGGACATCTCCACGGACATGCAGAGTGCCGGCGCACAACACAACGCGCCCACAAAGGGACGCCGGAAGCCCAGGAAAGATGCTGACGAGGACGGCAACAAGAAGAGGAGGTGCATCAGCAGCGCCTGCGTGCCGTGTCGGAAGCGGAAGAGCAAGGTACGTGACGAGCCGTGGCCCTGCATGTCTATTTCCCGGAGATGCGCTTCACGAGACATGCGTCCCCTCGTGTGCGCGTGTGCGCGTGATTGCGACTTGGCTGACTGGGCTGTTGGTGTGATTGCAGTGCGACGGCACGACGCCTGCTTGCTCCGCCTGCGCCGCCGTATACAACACCGAATGCGTCTACGATCCCAACTCGGACCACCGTCGCAAAGGCGTCTACAAGAAGGACATAGATAACCTCAAAACGCGCAACTCGACCCTACAAACCCTCATACAGGCTATCCTCAACTACCCCGAAGACGAGGTCGCGGGCTTGGTACAGCAGATACGGACGTGTGAGAGCCTGGATGCCGTCGCCGAAACCATCATCGCGAAGGAGAATGGAGAGGATATGGACGAGGAGGACGAGGCGTCGCCGCTCTCGAGCCCGTCGATTACGGGGCAGCCTACGTTTGAGAGCCAGTTGAGCGGGAAAATGGGCGAGCTGAGACTGGATCATGGGTCGACGCGATATATTGGGGGGACTTCACACTTGATATACCTGGGTGCGGGCGATGAGAATGCCGATTCGACGGCGTCCATCGCAAACCCCGAGCAGTACCAGCAGATGGAAGACCCGATCTCCTCGTGGACAACCGTCACTTCAGACCCGGAGCTGGTGCGCCATCTTATCAACATGTACTTTTGCTGGCATTATAGCTTCTTCACCACACTGTCGAAACATCTCTTCTGGGAGGAGTTTCAAAAGGGCTTGCCGCCGCCAGGATCAAGAGGAAGGACCGAGTACTGTACGCCACTGTTGGTCAATGCCATGCTAGCATTGGGTTGTCACTTCACATCTTGGCCGGCTGCGAGGGCAATACGCGACGACAGTGCGACTGCGGGAGACCACTTTTTCAAAGAGGCGAAGAGGCTGATATTGGAGAACGATTTGCACGAGGTCCCTGCCCTGACGACGGTACAAGCGCTTGCACTAATGTCAGTGCGGGAAGCTGGTTGTGGGAGGGAAGCAAAGGGATGGGTATACAGTGGGATGAGTTTCCGAATGGCTTGCGATCTTGGCCTGAATCTGGGCATGTCGAGCAGAGATGGGATCAACGAGAGGGAGGAAGATGCAAGACGGATAACTTTCTGGGGCTGCTTTTTGTTCGACAAGTGAGTGTTGGCAGCGTAGGAGGTGTTTAGGGATTGTGGCTAACGGTGTTGACAGATGCTGGTCGAATTACCTCGGACGATTACCGCAGCTTCCAAACACGATCTTGACGGTGCCGAAGTTCGAAGTCTTCCCTACTGAGGATGCGGAGACCTGGTCGGCGTATACCGACTCCGGGATCAGCCAGGCGCACTCGCAACCGTCGAGGACCAGAGCGGTAAGTCTTATCGGGATAGATGTTGTGAGAAAGGTTGCTGATGATCTATAGGTCGCATTGCAGATCTCGAAGCTCTGCGAGATCTCGAGCGATTTGATGAACTACTTTTACAACCCGATAGACATGGACAAGGCGAAAGGCAAGCAGACTGAGCTCAAGAAGCTGAGCGAGCTACACCAACGGTTGGAGACATGGAGACGAGACCTTCCAAAGGAGTTGGAACCAAAAGAGGGTGGACTTCCTTCTATGCTAATCATGCAGTAAGCATCACCGCAATCCCCACTGAGGAGACTGTACTGACCCTTGCATAGCATGTTCTTCCAACTTCTCTACATCCACCTCTTCCGCCCCTTCCTCAAATACAACCCGAACAACTCACCCCTTCCAGCCCACGTCTCCCCTCGAAAACACTGCACCACAGCCGCCGCTCAAATTTCTAAACTCCTACGCTTATACAAGCGCTCACACGGTCTTCGGCAAATCCCAAACATCGTCGTCTACATCGCCCACTCCGCCTGCACCATTCACCTCCTCAATCTCCCCGAAAAGAACGCCAAACGAGATATCATCCATGGCGTCAAACACCTCGAAGAAATAGCTGAAGGCTGGCTCTGCGCTCGCCGAACCCTGGGCATCCTCAACGTCCTCGTCAAGCGCTGGAAAGTCGAACTTCCCGAAGAAGCCACCGCAGTCCTCACCCGCACAGACGAGAAGTTCGGCCCATGGTCCGACATTAGCACACCAAAGCCTGCGAACCGCGAACCAGTACCCATTGAAGAACAGCAACCCCAACAAACATCCCCAGCTCTCCAGCCCTACAGCATATCTCTAGCCAACACAGCTACCCACTTTTTTGATCGAAGCAGCAACCCTATGACAAGCATTTCCGCAGGTATCCACCGCAACTCCGAGGCACGTTCTCTCCCTCCCAACGACGAAATTTCCCTCGCTTACCCCCGCCAGCAACCCGACTACACATCGCCCGCCACGACCGCCAATAATCCCGTCACGCCTGCATCCACAGCTGCCCGCCAGTCCATCGACGGCGGCACAAGCACCAACGGCAATTCGCCCTCGCAGCTCTTTGGCGGCGTTGAACAGCTTATTAGAGAGGGTCAGGATTGGTGGCTCAGAGATCAGAACCAACTCGCTGTCGGGTTCGATAACTGGAATTACAACGCAGAGGACATTGCTAGTTGGTTTGCCAGTCAAGGGGGTGTGGGGAGTCCTGGACAGCAGAGTAACGGGGTGGCGGGGTATCCGGCGACGAGTCCGGTGTTGGAAGGAGGTGCGGTTGGGGGTCCGGTCATTACGAACGGAGGTGTGAATGGAGGGTCCGGTGGCGTGCCGGGCTATGAGAGCGGATTCAACGGGTATCCCAACGAGAGTGAGTGGTACCAGTAACGTTTTTGCTTAAGGCGTTTTATGAGTATGAAGAGATGTTTTTCCAGTTGTATGTTCGGTATTGACATGCGATGTATCGGAAGGGGGGGATTGGGCCTGATTCCTGGCTAGGAAGACTTGGGCGTATTCGTGTTTATGGGAAAAGAACGAGCTTGTGTGAGGTTCGCGACTTATCTTCTAGTATGACTGTACTATGAGTCTCCCGCAACTGTTGGGAACAGCGGAAATGACGAATATGAGTTACCTGAGACAAGCATCTTTCCCACATAATCATATGTTCAAAGTCTGCTTTTTCCCAGCCTAGAGCTCCCTCTTGCCTGGGGCAATGTGCCCTAGAACAAAATTACGCTTCTCGACCCTTCCAACCCTCCTACCCTCCCTCCCAACGCTAAAAGTGGAAAAGCGCCGTATAAAACTCCCCTCTAGGCTTCCTCTTCAAGTGCAGCTTCTCCCTTACCTTCAACCACGCCGTGCGTCGCGGCGGAAATGCCTTCTTCGACGCCTTCCTGGCCTTGCGGTCGTGGTTCCACGTTTGGAAGCTCTCTTTGCAATTCTGGAAACGCTGGCTTACTTTGGAGCGGTGGAGGAGGCGGGATAGTGTGGGATAGGTGGCGACGTTGGTCTGGGTTTGTGTGCCGGGACTGAGAGTGGAAATGGGATTGTCCATTTGAGGATCTTGTGGTGGCGGGGGTGTAGGTGATTGGATTTCTGTTATCGTTACTTGGATGGCGTTTACACCTACGCGGTTGTCTTGTGATTGCGAAGGGAGTGTCTGCGTCTGAGTCTGAGTCTGTGACTGCGCCTGTGTGTGAGCAGCAAACAACGCTGGACCGTCAGCATTCATTATCTCGTGAAACCGCGACTCGCGAGAGCTATTGCTGCCGGATGATCGGGGTTTTGGTGATTCGTCAAAATCGACTTGATCCTGGACTTGGTCTTCATCCTGTTCAGCAAAGATGGATCGATGTCCATTGACGGTCTTCGCCTCAGCAGTAGGGCAATTGTGCTCCGCTAGTCCGAGTACGGAAGTTGCGGTGTGAAAGGTCCCGCATGGAGATATGATCTCTTCACGCTGGAGAGCGTGGGCGTATGGGGCTTGTAGTTGCTGTTCGGAGACTTTGGCGGTGCCACGTTTAGCATCCTCGAAGCTGGCGACCGCATGATTAGACATTGTCGTATTTGTACCATCTGGTTGTGATTTCTCTTCAGATACCTGAGCAGTATGGTTCGTCAAACGTCCCTTCACAGCATTCGACCTCGCAAGTTGCGTAGCGATACGTCTCTGTTCAGACAACGCATGGCTCTGCGCCATCCATCGCTCCATTACAGTATCCCGCTCGCGCGCTTGAGTTATATGACCGTTGGGTATATGGTCATTAGAGTGAATACCTGCGACTGGCACGCGTCCCGGAGCCGTATTGGATCGAGAGATTCTGGGATATGGTGTAGACGGACGGACACCATTTCGCGGGTAGGTTTGGTGGCCTAGTCTGTTGAAGAGGTCGTAGCGTTGGGCGTCGAGGTATTGCTCTGCCGTGGGATGCTGCCGAGGATGGTTGTCATGGGCATGTGATTGCTGTGCTTGGTTTTGATGCTGTTGAGGTGGCTGCGAGAGCAGATACCTCGCGTCATTATCCCGCCCTTGTAATTCTCTTTCTTGAGGGACAGGATTTTGTGGCATCTCTTCCCACGCTCGCGGCACGTCGGCTTCGCCATCCTCGCGCTTTAAAACAGCACTCCCCTCCCCAGCCTCGGAAAGCCGTACAACTTGTCCATCCACCCTCCTCAAAACACATCCCTGCCTCGTAGCAGTAAAGATCCCCGCTTCGTGCACCGTCGATTCCACAGTGGGCACATCCGAATTACTTGAAATATCCGTGAAGCTATCCAAATCGGAGAACCTTTGACCACCAGGGAGCTGTGGATGGTGTCTTGGGTCCACGTTGTGGGGTAGAGCTCCGAATCCGAGCTCGTGGAATGGTGTGGGGTATTTTCGAACTTGGTCCGTAGCAGCTGCGGGTCGGGGCGTGTGACGGGGTGGGATGGTGTAGAACGCGAGGGCACAGGGGGTGCTGACTGGGGAGGGCGGGATGGGGGAGGATGTTAGTGGGGGAGAAGTCGGTGGTGGAGCGGGTGTGAGGAGTCTAGAGGAGGGGATGGGAGATGATGTGAGAAGAGGCGATGGCGACTGTCGCTCTTGCTCCTCGAGAAAAGGTCTTGGTGGAGGACGCATGATAGGCGCTGATGATGCCTCTATATGCTCGGTGACTTTACCGACTTGGCCATTGAGGCCTGGTTGAGTTCTCCGTCGACCATTGAGTGCGACTCTCGGGATCTCCGTCCGGATTTGGCCATGCTGGAGAACAATCGGTTGCTGAGTTGGCGGCACAAACGTCTCTGCTGTGATCGCAGGCCGCTTCCACTGATCATCAGGTGACCTTTTGTCAAATTTACCCTTACCCTTACCCTTCCCTGCATGAGACTCCGGAGGTGAGGATACACATTTTGGAGGAGCCTCGAGTCCAAGTGAAGAGCCATCCCAAGAAGAAGAACCGCTCTTGTGAGATTGCTGTTCCGGAGACGACGATGTAGACGATGCGGAAGCAACGTTAGATCGGTGTTGCGGTTGTTCATCTCGAGCATAGGGCTGAGCTGTTGGTGCTGCAACGGGAATCGGTGTCATCGACCGACGGGTCTCATCCTCCAATCGGCTTACGATGGGCTCCGTATCAACTGGGATCGTGAGCTGCATCGACGGTAAGTCGACTGGCATGGCGATAAGCGTCGCTGGTGCACTTTGACTACCCCTAATTCCTCCGGAGCCTGGTACTTCAGCCTTCGCCCGGCCCTTCAGTTTTGGGATCCTGGAGATCAGAACATCGTTTCCCTTGCTCACTGTCGACAGCGGTGAGTCCCCTTTCCACCATTTCGACCATGCTTGATAGGTGGTAGGGCCTGAGATCTTGGGTAGGTCGAGAGGCACACGGCGAGTTTGCGCGGTTCTGGCTAGCTGCGATTGTGGTATTGATGGCCTCTTTGAGGTGTTCACCGGAACCGGCTGGGTATTGGCGGGCATGGCGTAGACGAGGGTAGAACGCGTCCCGAGATCGGGAAATTGTTGCCGCTGATATGAAGCAATAGATGCTGAAATTTAGTTAAAGGGCGTTTCCCAAAGCAGGTATGTGGGAGATGAAAAGAAAATCATACTTGAGGTACCGACGAGAAGGAACCATGTATGGAGTACGTGGTCAAGACCACGCGAAGGGATGAAGTGTACGCGATGATAGTGGATATGAGCAAGCGATCATACTTAACCTGACCACGGTTGAGCCAAAAATACTGTCGTTGATCTAAATCCCGTCGGTAGCATCGTGTCAATGCACAAATGAACAAAGAAATAGAAAGCGGGTAGAAGTAAATTCTAATCGTCCGAAAAGAGCAAAATAATGCCTTGCTAAATGCACACAAACCGACGCTAAAATGCTACATATCTCAAAGGGTATACAATGACTAAAGCACGTTCGAGCTGTCCACATCACAAACTGGCTCGGCCGGAAGCGCAAACATGGGCACTTTCCGATTTGGGCTCCCAAACGGATCCTGGAATCCGATAGGCGTCTCTTCGTCCGCGTGCGCCTCTTCCGCAGCTCGTGCGTTCGCGTTAGACATCTCGTGACTACTTGAATGGGAAGCTGGATCTGTGCGATTTGCTTCTTCGACCTTTTTCCTGATGATTGACAAAGCGGCTTCGTTGTCTTCGTAGGGTCGCGCCACATGTATGTCTGAAGATTGCGCTGCTGGAAGCTGCGACATTTCTGTGACTGTACTTTGGTCTTCGTGAGTCGGCTGTGGTGCGTGTCCATTTAATTCGTTATTCGTCTCTTCTTCTGCCGCAGTCTTGGGTACAGCCTTCACTCGTCTCCGAGCATTCGCGATGAGGTCGTCAAATTGGCTCCTGTGCGCCGTGGCATGACCTTGCCCATCAAAGTCTTTCCTCATGACATGTGATTCTCTCGCGGTGGCGCTGCCGCCTTGCGTCCGCTCCCATTCGTCCAGCTCTCTCAACAATTCTCGCTTCGATTTTCTGAGCGCGTCCGACGCATCGCAATTCGAGTTGAAAATATTCAGCCATTCTTGGTGTCGTCGGATCAAGAGAGGTTTAGAGCCGGTACTGGGTATGCCGAGTTCCCTCAGTTTCTTTTTCAGCGCCGATTCAGTGAGCATGGCGTAGTTCAAGCCCGAAAGCCGCGAGGACGGGGCTGTAGGGTCTTTCGGTCGGTTTTGCAGCGCTGTGGGGAAGGTGGCTGGTTTTCTGGAAGCTCTTAGCGTTCCGTGATTTCAGCGACCCTGTGGACACCTACCTTGACCGTGTACTGCGACCCCGGCTGCTCTCCCCTGTGCAGGTATTGACATGGTCGAAGACAAGATGCGCCTTCATGGAATCCTGACAAATCGGGCACTTCGCCATTCCTTCCGGCACGTAGTCATTGTCCTTCTCCTCCTCGCTGTCCGGTACAATGAATGGTGCGTCGTCCGTCCCAGCTGTCTCGTCCCGCCTCGTACTTCTCCTGGTCTGTCTCGCCCTTGTGTGTCTGACCGGCTCCTGCTCTTCCATATCGGCCTCTCCGACTTTCCTTTTTCTTCCGCTCACATGTTCTCCCTCATCCTCTTTGTCTTTTCGGGCCAATTCTAGGGCCTTCTGCCTGGCCTCTTGAAACTTCGTCGCCACCTCCCGCACCGCGATATTGGGCATCAATTTATCCGCCTGACATGCGCTTTTACACGCAGGACATTTCCCATCCGCCCCTAGACATCGGCGTATACATAGAGAGCAGAAAGTGTGCGCGCATGACGTAATGACTGGGTTGTTGTAGAATTCTTTGCAGACTTCGCAGCGGAGCGCCGCTTCGAGCGGCTCGAAGGCAGGTAGCGAGGTCGGAATCCAGTCCGTAGAGTCAGGGAGATCGTGCGAGAGTTCCATGTCGGATTTCGAGGACAAGGGAAGTAGGCGAGGCGTGGGAGAACGATAAGACAAAGGCGTCGTCAGAAGCGCGTTCGCCTGCGACGCGATCGACGACGCGCTGGCGGTCTCACGTGACGTAATCGATCTTGGCTTTGCCGGATTGAGTGCTTTGTCACCATATAAAGGGCAACGTCGTGGATTAGATGAAGAATCTAAAATCGGTTGTCGATACATTGTAAGTGCCAGTTAAGTAAAGGCAGTGCATGCTGGTTGAGTGGCAGGTGTTTGGGCAGGAAAGAGCGATGTAGATATCTCTCACTTAGCTTGTGTAGACCTTTTCCACAACTTAACTCTTTTCGCATTGCTTTGTGAAGTAATCACGGGTATGCACTTCATTTGAGCATCTGAACCCTTTCGTGAGGGACCGAAGTTATCCATGCGTATTGCTCGCAGCGACATGTACGCCGCCCGAATTTACATAGACCCTAAAGAATCCACGGCTCCATTATGTTCCTAGCTCTGACGCACCCGCATGACCACCTCGTACCGAGGACATAAACTCAGCAAGTCTCTACCGTCTCTGTCAGTCCACCTCCACGCACCCACCACGTTCATCCTGCAGTATCCATCTTCCAGACCACAACCTTCAAGAAAAGACATGCCAGAAAGAGACAAGAGTCCAGCAGCTAGCTGACCACCTCAAACCATGCCCTAAACAACGCGCCCAAAAAGAAATAAAGAGCCCGCCGGCAGCTGGCAAACCACTTCACTCTCAGCACCTGTCACTTACCCAAAGTCTACCACTCTGTGGTGGCGTCACTTGACTGCCCCCGAGAACCACCTCCACCAGCACGAGCCCAGTACTTGTTGGCTTTGTTCTTGGCCTTCATCCTCTTGTTCTTGTTCTTCTTCCAGTTTTTGCCTAGATGTTCTTTTGTTAGCGCTGGTGCATTGAATACATGATATATCACTCACCGGAGCCAGTGGGCGCGTGGCCAATGGCGTGCTGCGAGTCCAACGCGAACACAGGGCGAGTAGCGGGAACAGCGAAGTACTGGTTCGGGCTGTACATATATTTGGGGCTGTAGGTATTGGCGAAGCCGGAGGTGGGTTCGTAGCCGGCGTTTTGGTCAAGATTCTGGTGATAATCCTCGTAGAAGGTCTGGCCGAAGATCTGCTGCTGATCAAAGTAGTTGACCGAACCCTGGTGCACGCCAGGGAAGACATTGGCATCAGCGAAGAAGTCGAAGAATGGGTCCTGCGGATCGGAGTACTCTTGCAGTGACTGCAGACCCATGCCTGGAGAGGGATAGAAGGCGTAAGGGCTCAGGACAAAGGCCGGCGCGGTAGGATTGAGGTGAATGCCAGTGAAGTTGAATGTGCCCGACTTGGCCGGATTCTCCTCAGCGGGCGTAGGGGGGTGTGATAGAGCGCCCGGGATGAAGGGACGAGCTTCTGGGTCGAATTTGAAGCGGAAGGGAACACGTTGTGGGCTGTTCGACGCAGTGGTGATAGCGGAGTCGGAGCCATAGCCGCTGCGGCGTGCCTCCTCTCTGAACTCATGCAACGGGTGGGTAGAAAAACCTTCCATCGTTAAGAAACTCGGCACGCACTACAAGCACGGTGCTCGAGCTGACGAAGAAAGTGTAGTGGAGGATACAACGAGAGCGCTTTCGCAAGCAGGGTACGATACAATCGCTGAAGCTGCAAGCGAGCAATGTTGTTGGCGCGGCGGTGTGCGAGGTTGAGGGTCAAAGCTAATAGGTCCTGTCGAAGCTTTTGTAAATAGCGGTCGGGCGCGAGCTCGATAACCTGTATCTGATTGACTTGGTAAGTCCGGTGAAAGGGAAGATATGAGGAGAGCGGTGGCAGTGACGGTAGGCCGGGCAATGAGTGCGTAGAGCGACGCCATGAGCCGAAGACAGAGGGCGCTGGTGAAAGGGATAGTGACGGTGATACTTGTCTCGGTCCTCGGCCTCGTACGCCAATCAAGCAGGCGTTACAAACCGGTGATGGTGT